>Ga0208279_1000023_pt1 | contig 144668 bp, 123 predicted proteins | sample AntAceMetag02UKM_FD_184766 | JGI IMG/M metagenome (GOLD analysis project Ga0208279, IMG submission 184766) | Saline lake microbial communities from Ace Lake, Antarctica - Antarctic Ace Lake Metagenome 02UKM (SPAdes) (version 2) | ecosystem: Environmental > Aquatic > Non-marine Saline and... | reverse complement strand
AACCACCAACCCGCGTTTCTGGGGTATTATTAACGCGTTTAAGCAGAAAACCGGTTATGGCCTGCTTGTGAATACCAGTTTTAACGTGCGCGGCGAGCCGATTGTGTGCACGCCCGAAGATGCCTATTGTTGTTTTATGCGAACGGAGATGGATTATCTGGTGATGGGTGATTTTTTGTTCGTTAAGCAGGATCAGCCCTCCTGGGATGAGCAGAAGGACTGGCGCGACGAGTTTCAGCTTGACTGAACTCCGTTTTTGTTCTCATTTTTGTCTAATCCCCGAATAGTATTGAAGTTTCAAGAGTTGGGGCATGCCTGCCATGTGCTGTTGGGTCATGTTGAGCAGTTTACGATTGGGCTGCCGACACTGCGTCGGTAGTGCCGTTGTAATGACCGATGAGAGGCATTATGGCTAACGTGCGGGGTTGTTTCTGCGTGTAAAGATGTGATACCAGCGCGGCAGGGCTTTACGTTTTTGCAGCTCTTCATATATGCCGATAATGTTTTCGGCCTGCACACGGCTATCAAAACAGGTTTGCGCTTTCCGAAGGGCATTGCGGCCCATTTCCTCCCGTTTTTCAGGATTCTCTACGAGGAAGAGAATCGCCTCGGCTATGTTTTCAGCCGTATCATCAATAACAAGCCCGTGTTTTTCATGCTCGACAAGTTCAGGCAGCATGCCGCGCCGTGATATAATCATGGGCTTACCCATTGCCATGGCTTCGCGAACCGCTCGGCAGGATCCGTCTGAACCGGGCACCAGAAAAATTTTGAAATTAAGACAGGCCAGTGTTTCGACAAAATCCTCTTTTTTGTAGCCGGTAAAAATAAGATTTGTGCGAATGCCCATGACCTGTGAGGGTTTTATGGCGATTTGATCAATATGGGTACCGCGCCCAATGATCATAAATTTAAATCCGGGGAATTCACGCAGTACGATGCAGAGTGCTTCCAGCAACACCTCAAAGCGCCGGTGCGTCTGTACTCGTGCGACAATCCCGCCTACGATGACTTCAGGCGTCAGGGAGAATTTTTCACGGCAATCGGCCACCCTGTCAGGATTGAAGCGGTTTAGATCAACCGGCACATCTGTTTTCCATATTTTATCCGGGGAGAGATAGCGGCGTTTAAGAATCTGGGCCCTGGTTTTTTCGGAAATTGTGATAAATCCGTCGGTCAGGAAGCGCAGGCACAGGTGTGTTCGTGTTCCATTCCTGAGACCGCTGCCGTCATAACTGGTGCGGACCAGCACGGTTTTTGTCAGGCTGAGTTTGACGGCAAGGCCGGCCAGCAAATGGTCATTGGGCATGTGCGTGTGTACGACGTCAAAGCCTGACTGTCGTATATAGCGCATCAGGCACAGCGTGTCCTGCAGGATCTCGGTTGGGTTGAAGTGCTTGTTTAGGCGGCAGTCCGTATAGGGTTCAATGCCGCGTTCACGGGCAACGCTGCAAATAGAATCCTGGGCCTCTTCAGGCGGTGCGGCGCAGGCAAACGTTACCTGGTGTCCGAGACTTTTGTGCTCAAGTGCCAAGTTCAGGGCATGCTCGGCCGGGCCGGTCCATTTCCAGTTGCTGAAGATATGCAGTATGTTCAAGGTCTAATCCGATTTCAGCGCACTTTGAAATGTGCAGTCTAGGGGTTCATGATTGTGGTATGTCAGACTGTCAGTATGTTTTCGGTCTATTTTTTTGGATACAGTATAGCAGGCCGCTGGCCGGGAGTAAATCTGAAAAAACGGTAGCAGTCCTATGTGCGGCTTGTACAGAGCTAATCAGCTCTGAAGAAACGATTATCAAAAAAGGTATATTGGAAAAAACTTCTCTAAAGCCTCGAAATATGATAAGGAAAAACATCTTAGTAATGCATGGAATGGTTTGATTGCCGTAAGCCGCATACGTGATAGGGGAGCATATTCTTCCATAAACAACTCGGCATGTACATGGAGTACAGACTATGAAGGGTATTGTTTTAGCCGGAGGTTCAGGAACGCGCCTCTATCCGGTCACGCGCACGGTCAGCAAACAGTTGCTGCCGGTGTATGACAAGCCACTTATCTATTATCCGCTTTCAGCCCTGTTGCTGGCAGGAATTCGCGACATTCTCATTATTTCCACTCCGCACGATGTTCCGAAATTTGAAGAACTGCTGGGTGACGGCTCACAGCTGGGACTTTCAATACAGTATGCGGCCCAGCCAAAGCCTGAAGGCATTGCACAGGCGTTTCTTATCGGGAAAGAGTTTATTGGGTCGGATCCGGTATGCCTGATTCTTGGGGACAATATTTTTTATGGGCATGGATTTGCCGATATGCTGCAGCGGGCTGCTACCCTTACCCAGGGCGGACTTGTGTTCGGCTATCCGGTTAAGGATCCCGAGCGCTACGGCGTGGTGTGTTTTGATACGGATGGTACGGTAACGGGCATTGAGGAGAAGCCGAGCAATCCCACGTCGCGTTTCGCGGTTCCGGGTTTGTATTTTTATGATACTCAGGTTGTATCAATTGCTGAAAATATGCAGCCCTCCGCGCGTGGAGAACTTGAAATAACGGATGTAAATCTTGAATACCTGCGACGCGGCCAGCTTAAGGTTGAACTAATTGGTCGCGGTTTTGCCTGGCTTGATACCGGTACGCATGAAGCTCTGCAGCAGGCCGCAAGCTATGTTGAGGCGATTGAGGCCCGTCAGAGTCTCAAAATTTCATGTCTGGAGGAGATTGCCTTTCGTATGGATTACATCAGTCTTGTGCAGCTTGAAAAATTGGCCCGGGAAATGGAAAAAAGCAGTTACGGGCAGTATCTGCTCGATATCGTGAAAGACGCATACCAGCAATGACTCTGAAAGCTATTCCCACTCGTTTGCCCGGGGTTCTGGCTGTTAAGCCGGATGTGTACGGTGATGAGCGCGGTTTTTTCATGGAGTCCTACAATGTGGAAACATACCGCGCAATTGGCATTGACTGCACGTTCGTGCAGGATAATCATTCTTTTTCAATGAACGGCACTTTGAGGGGCCTGCATTACCAGCTTCCTTTTCTTCAGGCCAAGCTGGTGTGGGTGGTTACGGGTTCTGTTTTGGATGTGGTTGTTGATATTCGTCGGGGATCACCCACGTTCGGACACTGGGTTGCGGAAATCCTCTCAGATGAGAACAGGCGCCGGTTGTTTATTCCCCGTGGGTTCGCACATGGTTTTTGCGTTTTGAGCCCGACAGCGCATTTTATGTATAAATGTGATGAGTTTTACCATTCTGAGGCGGACCAGGGCCTTAACTGGAGCGATCCGGATATTGCAATTGACTGGCAGGCCAAGGATCCGATTCTTTCTCCAAAGGATACACGCCTGCCGTTTTTGGCCGATATTCCAGCAGATATGCTGCCGTGCTACGAAGACCCCGGAGTTTGATAGCCATTGCTTTTTTTCAAAGATTCGGTATAATATATATCTTTAAAACTTATAACTTTTGATGTTTTTAATTATTTTTAAGGCCTTATTTCTTTAGTGGAGGAATGACATGGAGGAAAAACTTAAACCCGGACCGCTTGACGGTGTAACTGTTCTTGATTTTACCTGGGTTCTTGCGGGTCCGTTCGCTACGCGCACCATGGCCGACATGGGTGCCTACGTTATCAAGGTTGAACGCTACAAGGATGGAACCAACGAGCGCCATTTGCCGCTTATTCGTGAGCATAACGGTGTAACGCAGAGTTCCTACAATATTAACTGCAACCGCGGCAAAAAAAGCATCTGTGTAAATTTGAAAGACCCTAAGGGCACGAAGCTCATTCATGAGTTGATCAAGAAAAGTGATGTTATCATTGAGAACTTCGCTCCCGGCGTCATGGACAGGCTTGAGCTTGACTATGAAAGTGTGAAAAAGATTAATCCTAAAATTATTTACTGCTCCGTGTCCTGTTTTGGGCACTGGGGACCCTACTGTAAAAAACCGGGTTATGACATGATAGCACAGGGTGCCAGTGGCTGGACCGATCAGTCTATTGAACCGCAAATCGCTCCTGTTTCCATTGGCGATATGACTGCCTCCATCCATGCCTGTACCGCAATTTGTGCAGCGTTATTTAACCGTACCAAAACCGGCAAAGGTCAGAATATCGATATTTCGATGATGGACTGCCTGTTTTCCTTCCATGAAAACACCCTGCCCTGGTATCTTATGACCAGTGCGATGGGCGATCCAGTTGAGCCGCCCAAAATCGGCCGGTTGCATCCCGGCTATGCGCCTTACGGAATTTATAAAGGCAAGAATGGCTACATAACAATCGCCTCGCTTACGCAGCCGCGCTGGGAGTCGATTGTGAGGACCATGGGTGATGATCATGCCTGGCTGCTGGAAGACCCTCGCGCAGCAACCGTTTCAACGCGCTGTACCGAGGATAATGCGCCCTTCATTCACAAGGTTGTGGAAGAGTGGGTTCTGGCGCAGGATTCGGTGCAGGAAGCCGAGCGTCTGATGGAGGCCAATGGGGTGCCGTGTTTTCGAACCCGCTCAATTAAGGAGTTGGCCGACACTGATGAACATATCAAGGCGCGTGAGATGATGGTTGAAGTCGAGCAGCCGTATATCGGTAAAATGAAGATGTACGGCAGTCCGTTGAAGATGTCTGAAACTCCCTGCGGGCCGCGCGGACACGGGCCGTTTCTGGGCGAGCATACCGAGGAGGTCCTGGCGCATGCTCTGGGTTACACCAAGGAGCAGGTTGAGGAATTATATGATGGTAATATTCTGTACATTGAGGAGGCTGCCAAGGCATTGAATGAACAGAAGTAAATTTTGAGATACAAGATATAGTTAAACCTGTTATTAAACGGGAACCGCAGTGCGGTCCCCGTTTTTTTTTGGTTGCATACGGCTTAATGTATGTAAGGTGGCCGCCCCGTTAGCTGCTTTTTTGCAGCATGACGGTTCAGCGCAGCCCATATTTTTCAGCCACGTGCTTAAACCCATCAGCCGCTCCCGTGATTACAGCATCATCAACACAGTAGGCTATGCGGAAGTGTCCGGAGCAGCCAAACCCGCTGCCGGGAACAACGAGAATTTGTTCCTGCTGCAGATCCTGTACAAATTGCACATCATCATCAATCGGTGAGCGGGGAAAAAGATAAAATGCGCCTTCAGGGCGCACGAAGCTGTAGCCCAGGTCTTGCAGAAGTCCGCACAGCAGATCACGTTTGCGCTGGTAGAAGGAAATATCAACGGTTACGCCCTGCAGGCGGGCGATGACACGCTGCATGATTGCTGACGCGTTGACAAATCCAAGTGTGCGCTGCGCGAAAGCAAGTCCGCTCATCAAATCATCAAGTGGATCCAGGGCCGGGTTCACAGCAATGTAGCCGATACGCTCGCCCGGGATGGAAAGATCTTTTGAGTATGATGTGACCAGGATACTGTTCGGGCAGACCTGGAGCACACTTGGTACAACGGCATCGTCAAAAACGATTTTTGCATAGGGCTCATCGGAAATCAGGTAAATTTCCCGTTGCAGCCGCTGTGAGGCATCCGTAATTACGTTGCCCAGTTCGCGAAGCGCTTCGGCGCTGTAAATTCTTCCGGTGGGATTGTTGGGTGAATTGATTAAAACAGCTTTGGTTTTTCCGGTAATCGCTTCTGCGATGGCGGCCGTGTTGAGTAAAAAACCTTCATCGGTTGGAACCGTTATGCAGTTGCCGCCGTGATTGCCGATATAGAAGTCGTATTCGACGAAATAGGGGCTGGGAACGATCACCTCATCGCCGGGATCAAGGAGCGTTTTAAAGAGCACGTTCAGGGCTCCGCCGGCTCCGCAGGTCAGCACGACATGTTCGGGAAAAAGATCAAGTCCGTGCTGTTCGGAAACATATTCGGCAACCTTTTCACGGACGTCTGCATAGCCGACATTGGTCATATATCCGTGCCGACCGGGCTCGCGTGTTGCAGCCTCGTTTTGAAGAACTTCAAAAAATTCGTTTGGGGGCTCAATATTCGGGTTGCCGAGACTGAAGTCAAAGACACGGTCAGCGCCGAACTGCTTTTTAAGTTGGGCGCCCTGTTCGAACATTTTTCGTATCCAGGATGATTTTTGTAGATTTGTTTTTACGGTTGATGATATTGCCATGTGCTTCTCCTTATTATTGATTGTTACCATTATGGCATGCGGTACTGTACGCTAAAAGTTTTTATAAATCAATATGTGCGGGGCTTATTGGCCGGTTTGGCCGTGCGAGGGAGGGCTGCTATGCGGATCGATTGCAATGTGTGCCGTTGGCATGCTCATAATAACCGTGCATCCGGGTCCGTCATTGTTAACGGCCCACACGCGTCCGTCCATGGCAGTGACAAGACTTTTTACCAGGGCTAAACCAATGCCGGTTCCGCCGGTGGTGCGCGTTAAATCGTTATCGACGCGGTAGAAGTTTTGAAATATTTTTTTTAGCGCGCGGCGGGGAATTCCCGGGCCGGTGTCGTTGAGGCTTATGCGAACACGCCGTCCTTCATGCTCGCAGCGCAGCAGCAGGTTTTTTGTGGGGGCGTGCGCGCCAAACTTGAGGCTGTTTTCAATCAGGTTAATCAGAATTTGAATCATGGCCTCGCGGTCATAATCGCAGGTCGGCAGGTCCTCTCCCCGTTCAATGCGCAGCTGAAACCCGGCCTTCTGGATGGGCGTTTGCATGATTGCGTCTACCTCATTGAGAACGTCATCAAAGGTTCCCTGCGTGAGGTTCAGGCTGCGCTGGCTTTTTTCCAGTTTTGCGAACTCGAGTACATTGCTGATCAGTCTCGCCAGGCGCGAGGTTTCAGAGCCCAAAATGCGGTAGTATTCCTGCTCGCGGTCCTGATCCCGCGCTATTCCCTGTTCGAGCATTTCAATGTACATGCGTATTGTGCTTAGCGGGGTTTTGAGTTCATGAGTTACAGCCGACACAAGTCCCGAACGGCGCTCAGAGAGCTCTACAACGGCACGAACACTTTTATAAATTACAAACAGGCCGATCAGAATAGTGGCCGCCAGCAGCAGCATGATGCGATTGAGCGAGGAGCGCGCGGGTGAAACGGGAACCGTATCGCAGGTCAGTGATGCTTGCAAAAAGGCAAACGGGCGTGAAAATGAACGCTGTAGTGAAAAGGCCGGGTTCAATGGGACCATCCCGGCGCGTAGTGTTTTTAAAACCCTCTCTTCTTTGAAGGCGCTCAGCTGCAGATGGGTAAAGCGGGTCATGGGCTGATCTGAAAAATATTTCTGCATCAAATGCGCTAGCAGGTCGTAGACCTTGATAACCGCTCCCTGGTAGTAGCGTTGATTGTTGAGCAGTATTCTGCGGAAAAGGTAGAGATGGTTATCGTTAAGGAAGACTGCCTGCATGGGGTCAATCTCCACCAGCAGTTCATCGGTTCCCCCCGCCAACTCCAGCCAGATGTCTTGAAAAGGTTCAAATCCCGATATTCCGGAAGCGTTAAAGGGCGTTTGCTTCTCGACATCTTCAAGTATACTCGCGATGATGGTACGCATGATGTCGCTGTCATTGTTGGCGTTCCGGGCTTTAAGCAGCTGTGCCAGCGCCAGACGCTGGTCAGTCTGTGCGATCTGCAAAACCTGCCGGGCGGTCAGGTTTTCAATCCGGCGGTTTCTGTGGCGCACGTACAACGTGCCGGGGCGTTGCCTGCCGCGGCGCAGGTATTTTCCGGCAAACCTGAGATGATCGTAGCTTGGATCTCCGGCATGCTGCTCGCGAGGGACGATTTCGTCGGAACCCGGCAATTTGAATCGGATTTGATTAAACGAATCGTTGATTTTTTTCAGCCTTTCAATTTGAGCACGTTGGCTCTTCGACAGCAGGTCGAATGTTTCTGCAATCGGCGTTTGAAACGATCCGTCGGGATTGTTCTGCATGTAGGCCAGAATATAGGGGGGCTTGAGGCTGTGTTTGACGGCTCCGGGCCCTTCATAGCCGGCGTGGTAGGCTTCTATCGGGCGGGATTCTTCAAGCGATACCAGCTCATCCAGCTCAGTCTCCATCAGGGAGAAGACAGTTTCCGCAAAGTATCGCAGTTCCGAGAGTTCTTCCTGTTCAATGCTTCGGTAGGTGCGCAGCATAAGATATGCAAGGGGAATGGAAATCGCCAGCGAAAACAACACGAGCAGGGCGGTAAGTTTTTTCATGCATCAAGCTCCAGCCGGTAGCCTTCGCCGCGCACTGTGCCGATCAGGTGGTTGTCGCCGATCAAGGCGGTAATTTTTTTGCGCAGCTTCAAGATATGGATGTCGACGGTCCGGGTTTCAATGTCAGCGTCAGCGTAGTCCCAAACATCCCGCAGCAAATCTTTCTTGGAAACAATACGGTCGCGGTGGTGATGTAAATATATTATGATGTCCATCTCGCGACGCGTGATTTCAAGCGTAGTCGCCTCGGTTGCTGCCGTGAGGTTGGTGCCGTCAAAATTAATCCCCTGGAGGTTGACTTGCTCATCGCCCGCGAGTTTGCCGCTGCGTCGTAACACTGCTTCAACGCGTACCATCAGTTCGCGCAGTGAAAATGGTTTACAGATATAGTCGTCGGCTCCCGATTTGAAGCCGCTTATAATATCGTCTTCGGAGCCTTTGGCGGTCATGATGATAATGCCCTGTGCAGGTTTTGCCTTGCGCACTTGACGGCAGATGCTAAACCCATCGACGTGCGGCAGCATAACATCCAGCACAATCAGGTCGAATTTATCACGCAATGCCGTTTCCAGCCCCGCTGCCCCGTCTTCAATGCCGAGGGGGGCATAGCCGTTAAACACGAGCACATCGAGCAGACCGTTTAAAATTGCCTTGTCATCTTCAACTACCAGTATGCGCGCTTTTGTTTTTTGCATTGGCCCTCCTTGTGTGCTGCGTTATAAGCTTGGTTTTGTATCAGGTATGGCTGTAACAATTATAGATGACAGCGCTAAATTGCAAGGTAAAAGTTATGCAAAACAGGTGTTTGTCTGTTTTACGATAGTTTGCATTGCGAAGCGCGCGTGGGCAGTTACAATGAAGATAGACCATTGATGACACAGAGGAAAGCGGCATGAAAGTGGTACAGTTTTTACGCAATAGAATACAAACGCGCGCGTGCAACAGGGATGTCCGCGATGGACAGGACCTGATTTTGTATCGACAGCTCAGATGTTCTGAAAATAAAGTCCATGAAGCTCGTGACTGTTTGGACAGCATTCTGGATTTGCATAAAAAGGCCGAGGCTGAGCATATGCGCGTCACACAGCTCCGCGATGACCTTGAGCAGCGGGTTGCTGCAGAAGATAAAGATCGGCCGGAAAAAAGCACGCACGAGTTGCAGTCAGCCATTTCCCGGCAGCAGGATAGCGCATGCCAACTGGAGGAGCTTCAAAAAAAGATTGTCTTTTTGAAGCGTGAAATGAGTCGCTTGGAGACAGAATGTCAGAGCGTTCAAATGAATGTACGCACATATTTTTATAGTGAACCATGTCAGGGCAGCCTGTCGGAAGCAGAGGCAGCGGCCGGACAGTCCGCACAGTAGTTTTTTCCGCAGGCCGGTACGTAGCAGGATTCCCCTCCCCCCTCCTTGAATGCGTGCCGGCCTGCATCCCCCCTTTCGCTAAATCTTTAATTCCGCATGCATGCTTTTAAGCTTTAAAAGAAGTGGTGTGGCCGTTTGCGCGCATTGACATGCAGGGCCTAATGGTGCACAATTGGGCGCTGTTGGTAGTAGTGTGACAGTGTATACAATGAATGCGAACAGGAAACAAAATGCAGGATGTACGGATTGTTTTTTTCGGGACCCCGCATTTCGCGCTGCCGTCTCTGCAGGCGCTGATCAAGAGCGGTCAGGAGACCGTTGCGGTGGTAACGCAGCCGGATCGCAGGGTCGGACGCGGTCAGCACGTGCAGGTTTCTCCGGTCAAGGACGCAGCTTTGCAGGCGGGGCTCTTGGTTCTGCAGCCCGAAAAGGTGCGCGCGCCTGACTTCCTTGACCAGTTTCGAGGGCTTAAACCTGATCTGGCTGTCGTGGCTGCCTATGGTCAGATATTTTCTCGCGAACTTCTGGATATCCCGCGTCTTGGTTTCATCAACGTACACTCATCGCTGTTGCCGGCTTATCGAGGTGCTGCTCCAATCAATTGGGCAATCATTAACGGTGAGCACGAAAGCGGTGTTACCATTATGCAGGTTGATCTTGAAATGGACAGCGGGTCCATTGTGCTGCAGCAAAAAGAACCGATTGCATCGGATGACACGGCCGCCATGCTGCACGATCGTTTGGCGTTGCTGGGCGGCCGGCTGCTGGAGCAGGCGCTTGATCAGCTTGCCGGACCGGGATGGCAGCCGGTTTCGCAGCAGCATGGGTTGGCAACATATGCGCCTATGCTTAAAAAAACCGACGGCCTGATTGACTGGTCGCAGCCGGCCGTTACCATGTATAACCGCCTGCGCGGCATGACACCCTGGCCGGGTTGTTTTACCCTGTTTGAGGGGCGTATTTTAAAAATACATGCTGCCGGAGTGCGGGACATATCCACTAGTTCAGCTGTGCCGGGCACGGTGCTGCAGGCAGAAGGGCAGGGCATAACAGTTGCAACCGGGTGCGGCGCTTTGGTGATCTTCAGGCTTCAGCTTGAGGGTAAAAAGCAGATGAGTGCCGGTGATTTCCTGCAAGGTACGGGCGTTCAGTCCGGAACTTTGTTGGGGAATGAATCGGTCGGCAGTTAAGCCTTCGCTATCAAACAAACTATCAGAATAGTATTGAGTCTATCTGTGTTGTCGGGGTATGCTTTTGGGGGTGCCTGTGAGGTGCATTATTTTTTGTAGCCCGTATGTATTGCGGCGATACCACCGGTCAGCAGGCGATAGTTCACGTTTTCAAAACCGGCCTGTTCAATGAGCTGGCTCAAGTGTTTGGGCGAAGGGAATTGACGGATGGAATCCGGCAGGTAGGTGTAAGCCTCGCGGGATCCTGTGATTAAACTTCCCAGTACAGGAATAACCCGATAGGAATATATATCGTAGATGCGGCGCAGCAGAGGTGTGACCGGCTGCGAAAACTCAAGACAAACCAGACGACCGCCTGGTTTAAGTACGCGTTGAAATTCAAGTAGGCCCGCGTTCATGTCCGCCAGATTCCGCAGTCCAAATCCGATTAAAACCACATCAAAGCGCTGATCCTTGAGGGCCAGAAAGCGCGCGTCACCGCATATGTACTGAACGGGGCGCTGGCATCTATCGGCGCGGCTGCGCCCCGCACGCATCATTGCAAGGCTGAAATCATAGAGCGTAACAGTACCTTTGTCGTTAAGCCTGCGCGTGGCCAGCGCAGCCAAATCGCCGGTTCCGCCGCACACATCCAGCACGTGCATGTCTTCATTGACGGCAGCTTCCCTGAGAGCCCTGTTTTTCCATGCATGGTGCAGCCCGCCGGATAACAGCGTGTTCATAAGGTCATAGCGCCCGGCAATGGCATCGAAGTAAGAGCGCACACGGGGTGTTTTGTCCGGTATATCAGTCATGTTCGGCGTGTATATATCGAAATGTTGTCGTATGCATGTAAATGAATTGTGTGCAGAGTCCCCGCAAAATTTTTGGGATCCGGTTTGTCTGTTGTATGCCGGGAATGGGCACGTTTGCCTGGTTTCTATCTCGCATAAATTTCTCTACAGGTCGAAATTTTTAGCATTTTGCTGAGCGTGATAGAAGTACATAACAAAAAAAAGCTATGCTGTCATGCGTTTCTTTGGCGCTGGTCTTCGAGGTGGAATTTTTTTCTTGCTCGGGGCACGGCAGGCCGTGTACGATAGCATACAGATAGTGCAGTGAGTGCTATCGCATAATTTGATACATGCTATGACTACAAAAAGAACGCGTGATCCTGCGGGGGTCGCTACAATTCTGGAAAAAAGTCTTGAGGGTGAACGCCTTTCAAGGGCCGATGGCTTGAAACTGCTTGCCTCCAATGATATTACCGCTCTGGGCTTTGCCGCGCATGTCCTTAAAAGACGCCGCATGGGTGAGCGGATTTATTTTAATGTGAACTGCCATCTCAACCTTACCAATATTTGTGCTGCTCGCTGTGGTCTGTGTGCGTTTAGCTGTGATGCGCATGATCCGCAAGCGTATTGCATGGATCAGCAGGAGGCTGTTGAATCCGTGCGTGCCGCCGGAGCGGGCGTAACTGAAATTCACATGGTCAGCGGTCTGCATCCGGAAAAGCCGTTTTCCTATTACCTTGACATGGTTGCGTGCCTGCATTGTGAGTTTCCGCAACTGCACATAAAAGCTTTTACCGCGGCCGAGATTCATTATTTTGCGCAGATTGCCGGCATCAGTATCAGCAGCGTGCTTAGTCGCCTGAAAGCCGCCGGGCTGGGTTCTTTGCCGGGCGGCGGAGCTGAGGTCCTCAATGACCGGGTTCGTGCCAGCATATGCCCAAACAAGGCATCCGCAGCTGAATGGCTTGCGGTTATGCGCGCGGCGCACGAGTTGGGACTTAAATCAAATGCAACGCTGCTTTTTGGTCATATTGAAACTGCTGGGGACGTTATTGACCATCTGCTGAGTCTGCGTTCTCTGCAGGACGATACCGCGGGGTTCCAGACATTTATTCCCCTGCCGTTTCACCCGGAAAACACCAGGTTTGCCGACAGAGCAGTTCGGCCGGGGGCTGTGGAAATATTGCGTATGATTAGTGTCAGTCGGTTGATGCTTGATAATTTCGAGCATGTTAAGGCTTACTGGGTTATGACCGGGTTACCTGTGGCCCAGCTTGCCCTTGTCTTCGGTGCTGATGATATTGACGGTACTGTGCTTGAAGAGAAGATTACGCACGCTGCCGGAGCCACGACTGCAACCGGTCTTGACCGGAATACGCTCATTGAGGTTATTCGCCAAAGCGGCAGTTGTCCGGTTGAACGCGACAGTCTCTATCGGGTACTTCGTCAGTATTGACAGGTTTGCAAAAAAGCCTTGTTGAATCGCCCTGCGGTATGTTTCGTGTGGTTGCCTCGCACAGTCTGTGCAGCAGGGCTTGCCGGATTTGCAGAGCCCTTTTTAGGGAAAAAAGTTGCTTTTTAGGGGTACCTTCAGTACTGTTTTATAAAAAGCGTGCTCGGAAGGGTGTTCGGCGCCCAGCCGGGAGTGATGATCGTACAGCACGCTTTACGCTCCCATAATAGAAAACCAAATTCGTGTAATGTTATGCAGGAAATTCTTGAATCAGTCGCACTGAATGTCCCGACGATCATGCTCCCTCGTACGGGTATTGACCTTTCAAAGTGGGCCGTAATTGCCTGCGATCAGTATACTTCGCAGCTCGAATACTGGCAGCAGGTTGCTGATTGTGTTGATAGCAGCCCGTCCACGCTGAACATGATCCTGCCTGAGGTTTATCTTGAACAGAATACGGATGACCGGGTGACTCGTATTAACCGCAGTATGCAGAATTATCTTGATCAGGGTTTGCTTGTCGCACAGCCGCCGGGTTTTATTATGGTGGACCGGAAAACACCGCATGCTGATTCGCGCAAGGGGCTGGTGGTGGCCCTTGATCTTGAGTGTTATGACTACCGCGCAGGTTCAAGCAGTCTGATACGTGCTTCGGAAGGCACAATTGTGGATCGTCTGCCGCCTCGCGTCAGCGTGCGGCGGGACGCGCCACTTGAGCTGCCGCACATCATGGTGCTGATAGATGATCCCGGCTGTACCGTGATTGAGCCGCTTTCTGAAGATGCTGCACGTCCGCTGTATGATGCCGAGCTGATGCTGCAGGCAGGGCACGTCCGGGGCTATTCGGTCAGCGATCCTGTTCGTATAGCGTCCGTGGCTCAGGCCCTGCAGCGCCTGGCTTCACCAGAGTCAATGCGGCAGCGCTATGGTGACCTGCGCAGCGGAGCATTGCTGTACGCAGTTGGCGATGGCAACCACTCTCTTGCAACAGCAAAAAGTATCTGGGAGACGATTAAAGAAAATATCAGCGATCAAGCTGAGCATATAGGTCATCCGGCTCGCTACGCACTGGTTGAACTGGTCAATTTGCATGACCCGGGGTTGTTCTTTGAGGCTATTCACCGGGTGCTGTTTAACATACCGTCTGAGAGCCTGTCGGGTCATTTGCAGGAGTATTTTCAGCAGCAGGGCCTTCAACTGCGCATGCATGCAGCGTCTTCTCTTGAGGCTGCGGCAATTGCCTCTGAGACCGGTTCATCCGCGCTGCATCGTTTCGGATGGGTGACAGCCGGCGGCAGCGGTATTATTGAAATTGAAACACCAGCGCAGGTGTGCGCCACCGGTACTTTGCAGGACGCCCTGGATGCATATCTGCAAAAAAATCAGGGGGCCTCCATTGATTATGTTCATGGGGAAGCAGTTGTTACCGAACTGGGCAGCCGTCTGGGCAATGCCGGTTTTTATTTGCCGGCTATAGCAAAGAATGACCTGTTTCGTACTATTTTGCTGGAGGGGGCTTTTCCGAGGAAAACATTTTCCATGGGCGCGGCCGAGGAAAAGCGTTTTTATCTGGAGTGCCGGTTGATCAAATAATGCAATAGCATGAAGTAGAACGCAACCTATACGCAGCCTGATAATAAAAGCCCGCAAATAAAGCAGCTGCGGGCTTTTGTATTGTATGGTGTCGAAGAGAAGATTCGGTAGTGCGAATAGCTATTTTGAGGCGTTTGTAGTTCGTTTTTATTTGGTAAGACCGGCCAGTTCCTTTTCAATGCGTGCTTTCATATTATTCTGGGCATCAATCAGGCGGGCGTTATTACGTAGTTTATCATCCACGCGCTCTATTTTTGTCTTGGCATCCTGGATTTTGGCTTGTTCAAGCTGGATGCGGCTGGATCGCTCGTCGGGGCCCATCACAGATTCACTGTTTATTGTCGCGATCCGCTCCCTGGCCCTTTCCTGATCCTCTTCATATCCTGCACGCTGGCGCCTGAACATATTCTGGTTGCGCGTAAGATTTTCACGATTTGAAGTGATAATACTCAGTCGGTCGCGGAGATCTCCGATAAATTCTTCAGTTTGCTCGGCACCGAAGCCGCTTGTCTCTGCCAAGGGTGCTTCATAGCCGGGTTCCTCGGTCGATTCGGTCAGGATATCAGAAGAAAGATATACGGGTTCGCTTTCAAGTGATCCGTCTACCCGAGTAATGTTTTTGATCGCTTTTTTGGGCAGAGAAACAGTGCCGCTGCGGGCATAAAAGCTGATTTTGTCGCCGTCTTCCCAGTACTGAGCCGTTTTCATTTCATTTCCGTTTTGCAATTGGATGGTAAAGTAAAATGCCTGGGCGTTTATGGCGATGAGCAACAGGACTATGCTGCCGATAATCCAAAGATAGTTCTTATTCATGATGTCTCCTGAACAGTAATATATCCATACGCAGTTTTTTGGCGTACGTGGTTATAGAAATAGTATCGTATTGTTTCAGGGCAACTTGAATAAAAAGTTATTTTAGATTGCGGGGTTACGTCATTTATGATAAAAATTTATATAAATTGTTAAAAAACAACTGTTGCCCGCTTAGTGTCTGTCAGTATCCGGAATTATAATCCAATCTGTATGATTTTTGGGTCTTTAAGAAGGATATACGGGCATACCGGTTTGGTCAAATTCCTTGTTTCAGCAGAGGCTGTTTAATGAAAGAAGATCTTTTGCGTGCGTTGCCGTCCGTGGATGAAATTCTGCGGCAGGCCTGGATGCAGGATGTGATTAAGGGAACGGGTCGAAGTCTTGCCGTGCGTGCTGTGCAGGAGTTAATCGCTGAGCGCCGCGCTGAACTGCTGGCCGGTGATTCGGCCGGGGCCGAATCGGTAGTGGCTTCTCCCGGTCTTGATTTGGCCGCTGTCATGCGCAAGATTGAGCAGCTTGCGGTATTATCCCTGCGGCCGCTCATCAATGCCACCGGCATTATTGTACACACCAATCTGGGCAGGGCGCCTTTGTGTAAGGCTGCGCTTGAGGCCGTGGAGTGCATTGCCTGCGGCTACAGCAATTTGGAGTTCGATATTGAGCAGGGTGCGCGCGGTCATCGCGGTGCCCATATCGCCGATTGTCTGCGGCGGATATGCGGGGCCGAAGCTGCTTGTGCTGTCAATAATAATGCGGCCGCCGTTTTACTGTGTTTGACCGCAATCGCGCGCGGTCGGGATGTTATCGTATCACGGGGTGAGCTGATTGAAATCGGCGGCAGCTTTCGCATTCCAGATATTATGCAGCAGAGCGGCGCGCGCCTGATCGAGGTTGGTACAACCAATCGTACGCATGTGCGCGATTATCAGGACGCCATAACCGAGAATAGCGCATTGATTTTTAAAGCCCACACCAGCAATTATCGCATTGTTGGCTTTACTGCCGGGGTTGCTCTGGAAGAGCTCGTTGCCCTGGGCCGCGAGGCAGGCGTGCCTGTTATATATGATATGGGCAGCGGGTGCATGGCCGACGTGGGCATTGACGCCCTGCGCGATGAGCCGACGGTGCAGGCTGCGCTTGCCGCAGGCGTTGATCTTGTGACGTTCAGCGGTGATAAGTTGCTGGGCGGCCCGCAGGCCGGTTTGATTGCGGGCAAAAAGTACTACATTGACATACTTGAAAAACATCCGCTTGCGCGTGCGCTGCGCCTTGACAAAATGGTGCTGGCTGCGCTAGAGCAGACGCTGCGCATGTATGCCTATGCGCCTGATCGTCTTGAAGCGCTCCCGGTTGTGCGTATGCTGAAAGCCTCTTCGGAAGAGTTGCGCCGCCGGGCGCGCCGTCTTGTGAGCCGCTTGCAGGATGCAGTGCCCGGATGCCGTGTACAGGCCGTGCAGGATGTTTCGCAGGTCGGCGGTGGTGCCTGTCCATTGCGCGAGTTACCAACGTGGGCAATTGAGCTTGACCCTGGGCCCGCTGGCGCATCTGCGCTTGAGCGGCGTCTGCGCCTGGGACAACCGTGTGTTGTGGCGCGTATCAGGAATGATAGGGTAGTGCTTGATATGCGCACGGTATTACCCGGGGAAGTCAAGTTTCTTTTTCAGGCTTTGAGAACGGTTTTGTCTCCATGAATACAACTTGTTTTACCGTTGATGAGGCGCTCAGTGACCAGCGCCTTGATGTGGCCATCGTGTCGGCTGTCTCCTCTATCAGTCGTTCACGTGCGCAGCAATCTATTCGTGACGGTTGCGTTCAGGTTAACGGCCATGCCGCCAAAGCATCCTGCCGGGTGCACATTGGAGATCAGGTAACGCTGGATCTACCCGAGCCTGTACCGATTGAGGCCGAACCTGAAGACATAGCGCTGGATATTGTGTATGAAGATGCCTGGGTTATTGTCGTCAACAAACCGGCCCATCTTGTGGTGCATCCGGCCTGCGGCAATTATACAGGCACGCTGGTGAACGCGCTTCTGTTTCATTGTCGAGACCTCGCCGGTATTGGCGGTGTGCAGCGTCCGGGCATAGTGCATCGTCTGGATAAGGATACCTCGGGCGTAATGGTGGTTGCCAAAAATGATCAGGCCCATGTGTGCCTGAGTGAGCAGTTCAGGGTTCATAGTGTGGTACGCCGCTATCAGGCTCTGGTGTACGGCAGTATGTCGGAGGAAAGTGGACGGATAGAAACGCTGATTGGCCGTGATCGCGTGGATCGCAAAAAAATGTCGGCTCATCCACGCAGGGGCCGTCAGGCCGTGACAGACTGGCGCTGTATTGAACGTTTTGATGACTACAGCTTGCTGGAGGTGACATTGCAGACCGGCAGAACACATCAGGTTCGTGTGCATCTGGCCTCCATCGGCCATAGCGTGCTGGGTGACCCAACCTATGGTGACTCCCGTAGGATGCGCTTAATCAGGAATAAGTCCTTGCAGGATGCTGTTAAGGGCCTGAAGAGACAATTGTTGCATGCCGGGTTTTTGCAGTTTGCGCATCCGGATACGCAACAGGAGCTGGCATTTTCAGCGCCGCTACCGGATGGATTCGCAGCGGTGTTGGCGCTGCTGCGGGGGTTGTGATGGTAACGGCAGGCCTGACCGGCGGGATTGCCAGCGGTAAGACCATGGTGGCGCAGCTGTTCCGGGAGTTGGGAGCGGAAATCATTGACACTGATGTGATCGCGCATCAGATAGTTGAGCCGGGTCGGGAAGGACTTGAACGCATTAAGGCCTGCTTTGGCTCCGTTATGTTTACTGCCGATGGTATGCTCGACCGTGCTCGTCTGGCCGCCGTAGTTTTTAGCGATAGCTCCCGTCTTGAGAAGCTCAATAGCCTGCTGCACCCGCTTATTGCTGAGCAGATAGTCGAGCGCCTTGAGATTCTGCGTCTGACAGGTTTTGACGGGGTTGTTATTGTTGATGTGCCGCTTTTGTTTGAATGCGGCTGGCAGGATATGTTTGACCGTAGCATTGTCGTGTATTGCGAGCCTGATGTGCAGCGTCAACGTCTGATGCGCCGCAGCGGTCTGGATGCTGTGCAGGCTGCTGCCCGGATTGCAGTCCAGATGCCGCTGTGTGAAAAAAAAATCGCAGCTGATTTTGTTATTGATAATCAGGCTACACCGCAGAGTGTGCGCCCGGAGGTGGCGGATCTGTATGCGCAGCTTTTGCTCCTGCGCTAATCAGTGTTTCGGGTGTGGGTGAACCAATAAAAAAACACAAAAAAACTTGACAATGCTGCAAAACGGACGCTATAATGTACACAATAATGTCACAGCACATACCCTTCCCCATAATTTAATTTGTTAGAAATCAGTGTGTGCATGATCTTTCCTGTGTAACATATCTCACATGTGAAAAAACACCCGTATGAAGAGAACAAAAGGGTAGACTGTCTGGGGGAAACTTGCGTGGCGTTAATCGGTCCGCGCACCGGTAAATGTTTCTGAAATTATGTAACGCTTATTATTGGAATTCATTTCTGAAGATCAGCTCACACACGACGATACGCGCAACCATACGGATACTATTATTCCATCACAGCCACCTATGCCTTGCGCTGAAGAATCCGCTTCAGATGTTCGCGGGCCTGTATTTCAAGTGGATTGATTAAAAAAGGTTTTCAATACCAAAATCCGGGAGACACTGTCCAATGAATTTGAAAGAACTCAAGTGCCAAAAAATCAATGACCTGATGGAAACAGCCAAGCAGATGGGCATTGAGGAATACAGCAGCATGCGCAAGCAGGATTTGATTTTTGCTTTGCTGCAGTCGGAAATTGAAAAAAATGGATTGATATACGGTGAGGGTGTCATTGAAATTCTGCCCGACGGATTCGGTTTTCTGCGTGCTCCGGACTACAACTATCTGCCGGGGCCGGATGACATTTACGTGTCTCCGTCGCAGATCCGGCGCTTTAACCTCAGGGTTGGCGATACGGTTTCAGGTCAGATCAGGCCCCCCAAGGATTCCGAGCGTTATTTCGCCCTGTTGAAAGTTGAGTCCATCAATCTTGAGAGCCCTGAAAAAGCACGCGATAAGGTGTTGTTTGACAATCTGACACCCCTCTACCCCATGCAGAAGCTTGAGCTGGAGACCTCAAGTGAAAATTTATCGGCCCGTGTGATGGATCTGCTGACCCCCATCGGCATGGGTCAGCGCGGTCTTATTGTTTCACCGCCGCGTACCGGTAAAACAATGCTGATGCAGAATATCGCCAATTCGATTACCAAAAACCACCCGGATGTTGTTTTGATGGTGCTGCTCATTGATGAGCGCCCTGAGGAAGTGACCGACATGCAGCGCTCAGTTACGGGCGAAGTGATCAGCTCAACCTTTGATGAACCGGCCACGCGCCATGTTCAGGTGGCCGAAATGGTGATTGAAAAGGCCAAGCGGATGGTTGAGCATCAAAAAGATGTTGTTATTTTGCTGGACAGCATCACGCGTTTGGCCCGGGCCTACAATACGGTCGTGCCGCCAAGCGGCAAGGTGCTTTCCGGTGGTGTTGACTCCAACGCACTGCATAAACCGAAACGCTTTTTCGGTGCAGCCCGCAATATTGAGGAAGGCGGCAGTTTGACCATCATTTCGACCGCCTTGATTGATACGGGTAGCCGAATGGACGAGGTGATCTTTGAGGAATTCAAAGGTACCGGTAATATGGAAATCTATCTTGACCGCAAGCTTGCTGATCGGCGTGTTTTTCCAGCGATTGATATCAACCGCTCGGGTACCCGTAAGGAAGAATTGCTCATGCGGGATGATGTGCTCAAGCGCATCTGGCTGCTCCGAAAGGTGCTGCAGCCGCTTAACACGGTTGACGCTATGGAATTTTTGCAGGAAAAAATGAATGATACCAAGGATAATGATGATTTTTTAAGTTCAATGAACAAGTAATCTTTAAGGAGTACATGCAATGAGAGAAGGTATTCATCCCAAGTACGAAGCTTCGCAAGTGCGGTGTGCCTGTGGAAGCACCTTTGAAACCCGTTCGACACGTCCGGAAATAAAGGTCGAAATCTGTTCAAGTTGCCACGGTTTTTTTACCGGTAAGCAGAAGCTGGTCGATTCGGCCGGACGCGTTGAGAAGTTTCAGAAAAAATACGCGGCTTCTAAAAAATAATTTGTATCAGCCTTTGTCTGTCTGTTCGTGTGCTACCGTATTGACGGTGCGTGTGTGCGAATGGGTGTATCTGCTGATTTTTACGGCCCTATGCATGTTTGAAAAGCTGGAAGAAGTTGTTGAACGCTACGAAGAGCTGGATCGCCTATTGATCGATCCGCTTGTTGTCAATGACCGGCAGAACTATCAGAGTCTGACTTCGGAACGCTCAAAAATAGAACCGATTGTCGAAGGCTACCAGCGCTTGCTCAAGGTTCGCCGCGACATAGAGGACAACCGTACGTTGCTGCAGGACAGCGACGCGGATATCCGCGAAATGGCCCAGGCGGAAATTCCCGAGATGGAAGTCAGTCTTGAGCGCCTGGAGCAGGAGCTGCGCGTCATGCTGCTGCCCAATGATCCGCGCGACGAAAAAAACGTTCTCCTTGAAATACGGGGCGGAACAGGCGGGGAAGAAGCCGCCCTTTTTGCCTATGACCTGTTTCGCATGTATTGTAAATATGCTGAAACCCGGAACTGGAAGGTCGAAATTCTGAGTCAGAACCAGACCGGCCTCAAGGGCCTCAAGGAGGTCATCGCGCTTATTACCGGTCGTGGCGCTTACAGTCAGCTCAGGTATGAAAGCGGCGTACACCGTGTGCAGCGTGTGCCTGAAACCGAAACTCAGGGCCGTGTACATACCTCGGCCGTTACGGTTGCCGTGATGCCCGAGGCCGATGATGTTGATATTGATATTGGTCCCGGTGATCTCAAGTTCGATGTGTTTCGTGCATCTGGGCCCGGCGGGCAGAGTGTCAATACCACCGATTCCGCTGTACGCGTTACCCATATTCCTACCGGTATGGTGGTGAGCAATCAGGATGAAAAGTCGCAGCATAAGAACAAGGCCAAGGCTCTCAAAATTCTAAAGGCACGCTTGCTGGATATGGCCATGCAGAAACAGCAGGATGAGATATCACGCCAACGCAAGAGCATGGTCGGCAGCGGCGACCGCAGCGAGCGTATCCGCACGTATAATTTCCCTCAGGGACGTGTTAGCGATCACCGTATTAACCTGACGCTTTATAAAATCGAAAGCATCATGCTGGGAGATTTGCAGGATATTATTGATCAGCTTATCACCCATTATCAGTCCGAGGCACTTCAGGTCGCGAGCACGTAGGTTGCGACCTGAGCCGCTTTGTAGACATCTTGAGTCGGTTTCAGCCATTGACCCTGCTTCATCTTCTTACTATTACCCAAAACTATTTTCGCGAAAAAGGCATTGAATCTGCGCGGCTTGATGCTGAGCTGCTTCTTGGCCACTGCCTGGGGCTTGACCGCGTCGGGTTGTATCTGGAGCACGATCGTCCCCTGCAGGAGCAGGAGGTGCAGGTTTATCGTGAACTGGTCCGGCGCCGCGGCGCTTATGAGCCGGTTGCCTATATCACGGGCCGGCGCTATTTTTGGACGCTTGAGCTGCATATAGACAGAGGTGTACTGATTCCCCGGCCCGAAACCGAGGTGCTGGTTGAGCGCGCACTGGAGTTTCTGGCAACGTTGGATGTTGCCCGCCCGCGAGTGCTTGACATTGGTACCGGCAGCGGTGCGATTGCGCTGGCCCTGGCAGCGGAAATGCCGCATTTGGATATTGTTGCATTGGATGCCTGCGCGCAGCCTGTTGTCTGCGCCCGGGCTAATGCCGAGCGTTTGGGCTTTGCTGCACAGGTGCGGGTGGAACAAGGTTTTTTTCCAGACGCATGCACGCAGGATGCAGGCTGCTATGACCTGATTGTTTCAAACCCTCCTTATATTCCTTCCGGAGATATTGAGAGCCTGGCACCTGATATCAGGGAGTATGAGCCTCGCCCGGCCCTTGACGGCGGTTCGGACGGGTTGGAGGTGTATCGTCAGTGGATTCCGCATTGCGCGCAGCTGCTGGCTACAGGCGGTGTCCTGATGCTCGAAATTGGGCATGATCAGGGGCCGGGTGTTACCGGATTGCTTGCTGCCTCCGGGCATGTTGTCAGCATTGAAGTCGTGCGCGATTACGCCCGTCTGGATCGGGTTGTCATCTGCCGCAAGGCATAATGAGGTGCAGATTGAGATCACCGCTGGTTTGAGAGTTGCTTTTGAGCAACACGTAGCGGCATAACAGATAATAGTATATTTGAAAACGGCGTCGGAATGAGAAGCGGGGCACCGAATATGGTCTGATCGGCGACGGTGTGCATGCATGTGTTGTTTTGATAGTGAGAGCGGTTTTAGAGTACTTTTTTAAATAGAGTAGCCATGGTGTTATTTTGAGTGTACTGAGGAATTTTTTTTACAAAAGGTCATGATCTCTTCTTGATGGTTGAGATGACACTGCATATAGGTTGACAGTAAAAAAAAGAATACCCAGATAAAAAAAGAGCCCCCGAAAACAGGGGCTCTTTTTGTTGCATGTTGTCGGGTTTTTTTTAATAATAGCCGTCATCCAGCCAGTATTCCGGTCCGGATTTGATGTTAAAGGCCGGATCGATATCGATTTCAAGAATCTCCCCGGTGCTTTTTTGTACGTATACTTTGCCGCCTGATTGGCGTCCGCTGTGCATACTCAGGCTGGAAGCGATGCCATCTCCAAGGTCTACAACATCCATTATTGGGCCTTCGCCGTCATCCTGGTCGAATATTTTCCTGAAGAACGCTGTGCCGGTTTCGTAATACACGGCAAACAGACGGCTTGTGCCACCGGCCCTGCAGGGATCGGTGTCGGGCATGAAGGTCGGCATAAGCAGAATACCGCCCAGCACGGCGCCCTTGTTCACCACGCGTTCCGAGGGCAGGCCCGTTTCGGCTATCAGGTTGCGGAACCAGCCCTGGTAGACATTGCGCCGTGATTCAGTTACCATAGCAGTGAAGGTTGTTTCCCCTTCAGGCCCTTCGACTTCTAATTCTCCGGACACCGAGTACGCATCAGCATCAAACATGTCATTGATCGGGTTTTCTTCACTGCTTAGCTTGTTAATTTCGCATTCAACGGCCGGGTATGAGAAGTTGCAGTCCGGCAGGTCGGGGTTGAAGAAGGGGTCCTTGATGCCGATGAGATAGTTCTGGTCAGTGTTGGTCTTGTCGGTGTTGGCAAGGTAGCGCCCTGTGCCCAGATACAGCCAGGCATTGTCTTTTCTGTCAACGCTTAAAGTTATTGAGGCTGAAATCGGCCGGGGTGATTGTAATAACTTAGTGATTGTCCAGCTTGAAGAAGCAGGGTCGGAGATATACTCCGGCGAGCTGCCGTCGGTGCCCCACGATTTGAATTCCGTGCTGTCTTTCTGCGGAATTGTGAGACGGAATACCTCGCTGGTTTTGTCATTGTAATTGGCTGCTACATACACGCTATCCGTGTTATAGTTCATGCTTTTATCAAACGCGACCGGCGTGTTGGTAAAGGCATCGCCGCCCGGCAGTGTAAAAATCTTTTTCAGGCCGCCCTGAGCAGTATTACCGCCGGTTTTCAGGTCAACCAGGATAAGGCTTGCGGAGTTGGTACTGTCGCCGGTCATGCTGGTGGGACCTGATCCTATTGCAAGCATCCAGTTGTCTTCCACCTTCATCAGGTTCGGGTAGTTTGATGACATGCCCATGTCGGGAAAGTTGCGCTCCCATAGGAAAACCGGAGAGCGGGGTTCGGTAATGTCAAAGGCGAAAAACGATGGGTACATTGTCGTGCGTTTTGTTGTATCAGGGTGATTCGGGTTGACCGGTATCTCCATGCCGCCCGCAAAACCGAATCCGCATACCAAAACCGTGCCCCAGCCGTTGATATGGACCGTCGAGTTGTCGAAAATCTTGGCATCAAATATGCGCGGCCGCAGGTCGATAGTGTTGACATGGGTATAGTTGGGATCGGCCATCCATTTTAAATGCGGCAGGATGTTTTGCGGAATATAGGCCCATAGCTCTTCGCCGATATCGACATCACCTGCTATCGAGTCGGTATGCGTTAAAAAATAGTCAGTAATTTCATAGGGATTCACAAAGCTGCCGTCAGAATACACCCAGCCGGTAAACGCATGCAGCATGCCGTCGTTGGAACCCACAAACACCACGGTTTCGCGGTTTTTGTATGTTTGGTAGTACTCATAGTAGGACTCGTCGCTGTAGAGCAGATCATAGTCTGCCAGGGGCTGGGCCAAGGAGGTCGGCGTGGACTGGATAATATCGCCCAGTTTCCACAGACGCCCATCAGTCAGCGTGCGTTGACGCAGGTTCACGGCGCCCCAATATTGGGCATCATTGTCGGGTACGCCGAGTGTCCATAATACCAGGTTGATGGCTCGTGCAATTTCAAAGCTTCCCAAATACCCCCAGGCGGCAGAGTTTTTAACACCCAGGAAGTTAGAGTAGTTCAACACGTTCGTAAAGTCCCCACCGTCATTGAGCACAGCAAAATTAAGGTCAGGATCTGGCTCGGTGCCGTCGCCTGTGTAGGTGAATATCTTTCTAGAGAGCGGCTCCCTTTCAGCCAGTTTGCCGCCGGCCGCCCAGATTGGCCGCAGGACGTCCAGTTCTTCTGTAGGCCCTTTTACACTTTCGTTAGTGTAAGTCCAAAACACGGTTTCTCCTGTGTCTTCACATTCCCCCTCTTCGTCGCATTCTTGCTCTCGTCCAAAAATAATGCGTTTATCCTGGTCCGTGTCGAGCGTGTAGTCATTGATCGTGTCTTCACGGATTAATCCGTGGTCATCAACCCAGAGTGAGTGCAGGTAGCCGCGCCAGGTAACATTGCCGTAAGCAGTGGAAGTCGTGGGGTCGAAAATGGCCTGCACGAGCGTGCCCTCGCCCTCGCCCTTGGTCGCGAGCACGGATACGGCCGTGCCGGAACCCGCCTGTTCGATAATCGCCAGCACGGCGCTCATCAGTTGTTGTTCGAGTTGTGTACCGTCTTTTGCCTCAAAATAATTGTCGGCAATGCCGTTGCCGTCTTTGTCCCATTCATTCTGTAGGTCAGGCCATGGCCATGGTTCGGGGCAGGGCTCCTCGTCCTCGTCATCGTTAGAGCAATTTTCTCGAAAGCCGCCGTATTTGGCGACATCTTGCAGAAGATCGGCGGCCTGGGGGTCATCGTTAAGGGCGTTGATCACGTACACGCCGATATTCTGGACGCCGGCCAGCTGGTCTTTTCCAACGGTTCCGCTGCGCAGATCATTCGTATTCATGTAAAAGGCCACATCGCGGGCATAGCTGGTTCCGCTTGAGTCAAAGCTCTGAATGCCCAAACCGGCATAGTCTTTCAGGTAGCTTGGAATTTGCTGGTCGTTGGTTGACATGCCGTCGGTCAAAAGCAGGACATAGCCCTTTGCGCAGGCCTCCTCCATGGTGCCGGTCGTGTCAAAATAAGGGTCGTTTACAGTGTCGATCGTGCCAATCGCATCGGACGCATATCCGCTGATTTCAGGTTTCTGTTGCTTGAAATATTGCATGACGACATAGAGCGATTCGGCTAGCGGGGTTGAGGTGGAAAAGGGCTTGCTTCTGATGCCGGAGATTATGCTCGACATGTCTGTGCCGATCGGTTCATCGATTTCGCTATTGCCGTCTCCCGATGATGTAAACCACGCGTTGCCCCAGGCGGCCCGGTCGCCTACTTTCTGCATGACGCCGCCCGGCAGCCTGTCGGGCCCGAACTCCGAGAACGAGTCGAGCGCCGGATCCTTTTCAACCCTGATGACAAAGCTTCCAAGGCTCGAGCTATTGCTTTCGGTCCCAACATGGATGTTGCCGCTGTCCATGGTGTACCAGGCATCGGCCCAGGGCGAGACTCCCGCGCCTGTGTGGTGGCGGCGGAACTCGCACAAATAACTGCGATCGTCGGTTGCGCCGCGCAGGGCCACGTTGGTGCTGCCGGATATGGCTTCCGTACGTCCTCCGACAACCGCTTTTTTCAGGATGTCGCCGCGGCGCATGCACAGGAAGTTGAGGAAACTGCCGTCCCAGTCTCCGCTCGAGTTGGGTATGAATCTGTCGTTTGAGTATGTGTAGCGGCCTTCGGGGTTGAAATAGCCGTAATAGTTGCTGATCTCGCAGGGCTCATATTCAATGACCAGCTGCGGGGCCCAATTTTGATTGCCGTCAAAGGAATAGGTCACTCGGCCGCCGTTGCCGCTTACCCAGTCTATTTTAAACAGGATGGCCTGGCCGGCGTTCCACCCCGGCCGGCTGACAATTTCCTGTACAAGCGCGGTAAGGTCGGGAGTGCTGTAGGTTGACCCTGTCGACCATGCCCCATAGGGTATGTCCCAGGTAACGGACGCGGTCGTGTCGGCCCGGCTGGAGATATTGTAATCAGCAGTGCCGAGCGTCACCGGGTTATCAGCGGCCTCGGCCGTGATCTTCAGTGTTAACGCTGCTTTACGAAAAGAATTTCCGCCGTTGTTATTTCGTGCGGTAAAGTTGATATATGCGTTTGCAACTGTTACCGGAACGCCGTCAACCTCGCGCGGCACCGTGACATTGGTAAAGCGCATGGCTGATAGCACAGCCTCCTGGCTGGCACATGTTGTATATGATCCGTCCACCCAGCGCCACCTACAGTTCCTCCCTCTCCGATTACACTTCCACTGCCACTCCCCTGGTGTTGAGTTCTGGTATATATCATCATCCTTGCCAAGATCAAGGTCAAGCATGGTCAGCGTGCTAATATTGTTGCATAGATATATCTGGCCGGTGTTTTTCTGCTCCATGCCGTCATCAAATCCAGCTGACACCCGGCCTGAATATTCCTGACACATGTTGCCGGCAAAGGTACCGGTAAGTGTGCCCCCTTTGGGCCAGCTAGGTAACTGATTGCCGTAGGCCGGGAAATTCATGCTGCCGGAATTATCAAGTACGATCATGATGCGCGGATCGACCGTCTCGGTTTGAAAAATCGGATAATGCGTGTATGTGGCCATGCTGGGCTCTTCTTGAGCCCGGATCGGGCCGGCTAAAATCAGCGCTATCATCGCGCAGGCGCCCGCCACGCAGGCGTATTTCAGTAGAGATGCCATAACACTAACCCTCTTTCTTAAAATAAATGTTAAAGGCCCCACCGCAGAGTTTATTGAGGTGGGTCCGGCGTCATAACCGGCAGGTTCAAATTCGTATCACTGGGCCTGTCCTCAAAATAATGCAGAACGTACACGCTGATTGCTTCAGGTGTTTCACCTGAGGTCTTTTTTCTGTACACTATTCGGGCCATGCACGGAATTTTTAGTGAGGTAAGGCTGATTGGCTCGTTGTTTTCATCATAGAAATGAGTCAGGTTTGTGACCTGCATGTAGCGGTCGACAAATTGAGTAAAACTGTGGCCGTCAAACATTAAGGCGTTGGGTCCCTTGCGGTCAATGTGGGCGACGCCCTCTTCGCGAAATTCAGCATGCGCGGATGGCGTTGCAACCGACAGGATGCCGGAGCAGAGCGTTACAAGCAGCAGTGAATATATATGTTTTAGCATGGTCGAAATCCTCCTGTTATATGCTTTGCGCACGTGAAAGTCCGCCTTATTTTACAATCCGAAACCCCATTGCCTGGCGGGACGGGCTTTTTCTAAAGTTGCCGCTGGCAAGCCGCGCGCGCGCGTCCAGGTTATAGGTGATGACTGCTGAGTTAGAGCCCATGCCAAGGTCCTTGCCTCCGAACTCGGCTCCGCCGCCGGCCATGGTCTGTGTTTGTACCTTGTCAATGTCGATATCGGCAAGCACGATTTCCTGCTCATCCTGTATGCCCACAAGCCGGAGGTCGGTCCACAGGTCTGTATCGTCCTCTCCGATTGTTATGTCAAGCGCTCTGCATTCAGAAGCGGTCATATCTTGCGGGCAGGGCAGCGCATCCACATCCTGTTGATCAACCTGCCAGACCTTAATCTGCTTGCCTGTTGGGGTGATTTTTGAAACGCTGTCTTCTGGCTCCTGGAGGAAGTCGGGGTCAGTCAGGCGAAACGCGAAGGTGTAGTCATCTATATCTTCAAAATCGACAAAGTTGCCGTCGGTATCAATGGTGTCGTAATTATTAAAGGCTTCGGTGCCGTCGGTATCAATGGTTGTTTCACCGCCAAGGCCACGGTCCCACAGTGTTAGAAGCAGCAGCTCGCCGGCAATGGTATGCGAGGCTTGCGCGCGATAAAAAGTTTCGATATACTGTTTTTCCCCGGTTGCGATTTCAATGTCGGTCGTGGTGGTCATCATTGAGGCAACGCCGATCATGGAAAGCAGGGCCATCATGAACATGGCCAGTACCAAAACCATGCCGTTTTCATTGTTGTGCGTTAATATTCTCATAAGGTTATTCTCCTGTTGTGTCAGTTCCAGCGCGTGGAGCGGACATAGGCAAGACTTACCGTGCGCTGCTTGGTCTTATGTTCGGTAACGCCTTGCGGTACTGCTTCCAGTTCGACCAGGACAAGACCCGGCAGGGGATAGCCCTGCGTCACCCGCTGGCGCAGCGTATAGGGGTGTTTATCTTCAGAGTCAACATCGTCGTCCCAGCCATCGTTCTCATAGGTTGTGCCGTATTCGCACATGTTTTCTTCTTCAAATATTCCACCGATCGTTACGTCAATTTGCACCCCTCCATCCAGTTCCAGGGTTTCATCCTTGACCGGCATGCGCGTAAGGGTTTCGGCCCGGTGCGTAATGGCGTTAACCCGCATGCTCATTTGGTCGCTGAAGCTGGATTGTTCAATTGAGCGGGTCTGCATGCCGGCGATGGCAGTAAGGCCTACAGCGAATATCACGACTGCTACCATTACTTCCACGATTGTAAAACCGGCCTGCCAAGAGCGTGTGTCCAGGGGGTCACGCTGCGTGGTGCGCGAGCAATAGATATGTCTGCTCCTGGTACAATTTTCGCTTTGTACAGACATGCTTGTTTTTTCGCGTTTGTCCATGGGTCTCTCCGGTTGTGTGCGGTAGCCATGGCAGTTATTCTCAGCCATGGCGCAGTACCTGTATTTAAAAGTCGAGGTACGGATTCATACCGATGTTTCTGGCTTTTACTTCAAAAATAACCAGCTTGCGGCGCCAGTTGTCATCAAATGGCCCCCACCCTTCGGATCGGTCCCCGATGAAATCCGGGGTGACTTCTGCGTTGCCGGATGCGGGTATATAGGTGTTCGTGTTCCGGTATTTATTTGAACGGTATGATTGTTTCATCAGCAGTGAAACAATCACCGATGTGATCTGGCCCTGCTCCAGGAGGTTTGGCGCTGTGGTGGTGTCCATATTTCCGATAATGTAACACAGCTCAAATGCCTCTACATTTTCAGCGATTGGTTGCATGCCGCCGCAATTGTCTTTGTCAGAGCACCACTCGCGGCTCAGGCGGCAGGTTGTGCCAGTCGGGCACAGGCCGTCATCGACAATGTCACCATTTTCTTTTGTTAGCGCGAAGCGGGTTATTTCTACGTTGCCGGGGTCGCCGTTGCCGGCTATGTCCATTGAAAAATTCGCTTCGGCTATATCTGCCTGATTAAATCCGGTGTGGGCATAGGTGGACGGGTCATAGCCGGCCATTTTAAGGTCGCGCGCCAGGAAAAATTGCGCGGCCCGGGCCTCCTGCACCATACTTACCTTTGATTCGGTTTGCATGTAGGCTTCCTGTTGGAAAGTAAACGTCGAATAAATGCCTGCAACGACAATCAGGAACATCATGAGCGCCACCATTAACTCAACCAGGGTCATCCCTTTTTCGTTAACAGCCATGTGCGTATTGTTGTATTGTCTATAGTTTTTTAGCGTCCCCACGCGCTGCCCCTCCATCTGCGTATTGCTACGGCACCGGCTGCGTTCACCGTTACTGCGTAGGCGTCTCCGCGATTATTGGTAAAATAGGCTGCACCGTTCATATTGCCCGCACCGAAGTCAGCCAGGCCCCTGGAGGTGAACGTAATACTGTTGTCATTGAAGCTGATAGCATCGCTCGGTATGCTTTCCCCGTTAACACCTGTTGTTGCACTGCCGCTGCCGAATGCCACACCGCTGCCGTATCGGCGTTCAAGTGATCCATCGACCGGAAGCTTGCGGCCGTCTATTATAAAAAAATTTTTGTCGGTATTGAAGGAGACCGCTACATCGCGCTTGTCTTTGATTGCAGTGGAGCGCGCACCGCGCAGTGATGAAGTGCAGTCGCGCACAGCTGACTTAATGCGGTAGGTCGGCAGGCCGCTTACAAGGTTGGGCGCGGTTACAAGAGCCATAATGCCAATGATTGCGACCACAATCATTAATTCAACTAGCGTAAATCCTTTGGAGCTTTTTCTCATGCGTAAATCTCCTGTCATGCGAAAGAATAATGCATGAAGCATGCCCACAGCATTTTTTGTTTTATAAGCTTGAAATAGCTTTGTTTTTTATTTTATTGGTGGGATGCCAGCCTTGATTGTTGTAAAATAATTTAACAGTTTTATAAAAACTTTTTATATTTTGTTGGCTGGCATCAGGTGCCTGTTTTGGATCTGGTTCTGAAACCATCAACCGGGTAGCAGTATGTTGGTGTGTGTTCGATAGTGATTCCTATGTGAAGACCGGCTTGTGGAAAAGGCATGTTGCAGCGAGTCGGCCCCCGGTTTTTTGATGCGGGTGTTTATTCTTCAACCCTGAATGTTATGCAGATGAGGCCTGTGGCAGTGTTTGCATCTCTGGAAGCGGGCGTACATGCTTGTACTGAGAGCGGCATGGCCACATGCCCGTGCAGGTGTAATTATTTGACAATGAGTGAACATGTTGATATAATTTAGTATCTTTTTACTATCAGTTTGTTAATTTTTATTGGAGTTACAGGTATGTCGGTCATTAAGGTCAGCTGCAAGTATTTCACCACTGTTTTGGGTGCGACTAAAAAGGATGCTGAGGTTGTTGATTTTCAGTCTGGTAAAACTGTTCAGCAATTTCTGGATTTCATGGGTGAAAAATATGGAGACGGGTTTGACCGGAATATTTACGCAGAAGGAACGCTGGATGGTAAGAAATTTCGCACGCCCAATATTTACCTGAATAAGCGCCGTATCCAGTGGGTTCAGGATTTTCCTAAGGGGGTCCAAACTATCGTGGGTGATGGTGATGAGTTCTGGTTTGGTTTGATTGTGGGTGGCGGCAGTCTTTAACAGGCTGTTGAAAAACGTCCATCTGCTGCGGTGTGCTACACGCGGCGTACAGAAAGTACACCTCATTGCGCCTGCTTATCGCGCGTTGTGTCTTTAATCATTTTTGAACAGCTTGCCAGGTATATAGCTATTTAGCCCTTTCCCAGGCGCTGTTCAGTGGCCGCATCATTGACCAGCACTTTACTTGTGCGGTGCAGCTCTTTGACAAAATCATTGACCATTTCGACTGACTGCATTTCATAGATAGTTTTTTTAAGGTTTTCAACAATATCTTCAAACAACCAGATACAGCCTTCCTCCAGCACGTTTTTTACGTACATAACGTTGAGGCCCTCCTCGGTTCTGACGATTCGTGAAACCTGCCCGGCCTGCATGCGAAAGGCAACCGAATCGAGCAGGGGGTGGTGCTGGCCCCGGGTGATGAAGCCTAAATCACTACAGACCATACCCTTGGGCATTTTTTTTGTTTCGAACATGTGCATAAACTGCTTCGCTCCGCCGGTGCCGGGCGTGATGAGGGTTTGAGCTGCCTTTTCTTCGGCAGGTTCGGCATAGCGGTCAAGCGCAAGCTCAATGAGCAGAATATGGCGCGTTTCAGGGCCCTGCATCTGGTTGCGGTGTTGATCATAATAGGCGCGGGCATCTTCATTGCTGATGTCCTGTCGGCGTCCCTCAACAACGGAGGCCGCTACCTTGTTGGTAATAAGATCACGGCGCAGCTGTAGTTTGAAATCATCAGGGGTCTGCCCCTGCAGATCCAGCACAGCGGCAAAATGTTCCATGGATTCATACCCCTGCATGGAAATCTGCAGGGCGGTTTCGAATTCTTCGTCGCGGACCTCAATACCCCGGTGCTTGCCTTCCTGATAGAGCAGCTCTCGGGTGATCATCCGGTCGATGACTGCCTGGCGCAGGTCAATCTGCTCGTTTGGCAGGAGACGTACCTTGCCCTTGGTGTCCCGATGGGGATCGTAGGCTCGCTCAAGCCCGCTGGAAATATCGTACTCAGTAATCGCGGTATCATTGATGCGAGCGACAACAACGTTTTTCAGTTTGGGATCAATTACTGGCATGGCTGTGTTCCTGTCTGCGGTCTTTGAGGGGTTGGGATTAGAGCGCTGATGACCGGTATGCAGCGCCCTGGTGGTATTGTGCGTTGTTTACGCGTCGGCAGTTGCGGCTGGATCGGTAATGTACTGATTTACGACCGGCAGAATTTTCGCATGCGGCCGCCGGACAAACTCCTCCCACGGGGTCTTACCGACAATTGCGCCGCGGATGACTCCGGCTCCGTCCACATTGCCGATTGCCATGAAGGCAAAGGGAACGCCGTTGCGCAGTTTTACTTTTTGATAGATTGCCGGGGTATTGAAGGTGATTTCCTCGACATCCGGACCCTCTTCCTGCACGTTGCCGATAGCGGTGATCCAGAGTTCATAGAAATCAACACTGTTCATGGGTATGTTGCCTGCATAGCTTAGGCTGTCGCCGGACATATTGGCAGCCGCAACGCGGGCGCCCGCGGCGGCAACCGGCCAGATGGCATTGTAAATCCATTCGCCGGAGACGATGTGGCGTGAACGGCAGACATCGCCGGCGGCATAAATGCCGTCAACCGAGGTCTGCTGACGGTCGTCAACCATTACAATGCGGTCAATGTCAACGCCGGAGTCCTTGAGAAAATCAGTGCAGGCACGCACGCCTACCGAGGCCACGATAAAGTCGCAGGTCTCTTCTGTGCCGTCCTGATAGGTTACCATGTAGCCGTCGTCATGTTTGCGCGTGGCAATGACAGAATTATTCAGCTCGATATCAAGCAGTTCATGGCGGGTCAGTCGTGCACGCACCCGTGCACTGGCCTCCATGTCGGTCATGCGGCCGAGAACCGTGGGCAGCAGTTCTACCACCTTGACTTTCACACCCTGCTTAACCAGGCCATAGGCGCTTTTCAGGCCGACAAACCCGGCCCCGATAATAATGGCCTTTTTACCTTTTTTGGCCCAGCTTTTTAGCTTTACGGAATCTGCATAATTGCGCATGCCGATAATGCCGTCGGGGTCATAGGGGAACGAGGGCAGATAAATCGGGGTTGAGCCCGTGGCGACCAGCAGTGTATCGTAGGGAATCTTTTTTTTTCTGCCGTTTTGCCGAGCGAAAACCTGGCGGTTTTTAACATCAAGCCCTTCGGCCCGGGTCGACAGCATGAGGTCAACGTTGCGCTCATCGTACCACTTTGTGTCGTGGGAGAGCAGATGCTTGCGGGTAATCATATCACCCAAAAAGTAGGTTATCAGGCAGCGGGAATAGGATGGGACATCTTCCTCGCCGATGATGACGATTGAATCCTGCGGATTCAGTTTGCGCAGGGTTTCCGCGGCTGATACAGCTGCAATGCAGTTTCCGACAATGACGTGCTGCCGGGAATTTATGGAAGCGGATATGCCATTCATCATTTCTTCGATACCCTCTACAGTTTAGCGCGGCGTTTCTGGTTGTTCTGTGTCCTGAGATCATCAAAAAACAGGGCACCGCGGTCACAGGCAAATACGCAGGTGGGCGTTTCTTCCTTGCCGCACATCAGCGTGCATTTGAAGGCTTTTTCCTGGCTCATAATGGTTTTCATGGCGCCGTGCGGGCAGACCATGTTGCACATAAAGCAACCGATACAGCGGTCTTCGTCCTGGATAACCAGGCCGTTGGGCCCGCGCTGGAGAGACTCGCCGATGCAGGCGTCAACACAGGGTGCGTCCTCGCAGTGTTTGCACAGGCGCACATAGGGGCCTTCAGGGCTCTGCATGACCCTTATATGGGGCACGTAGGTGCCGGATTTCTTCTTGGAAGAACCGCACACCAGAGCACAGGCCTCTTCGCACTTGCGGCACAGGTCGCAGTTCTCAGAGATAAACCGAAACGCTTTCATGAGATCATTTTTTTTTCGATAGAGGCATTAATGGTTTTCAGGTTGCATTGACAAACAACCCATAGTACGCTTATTAATCAAGCATAAATATCATAACAAGTCCCGCCGAATATGTCAATTTTGTTTTGCATAACTGGCACGGTATTGCCATGAAAACAGCACAGATACCCGCATGTGTGCGTGATGTCATGCTCAATCAGAGCCTGGTAGAGCTGCCCAATGAATGCTGCGGTTTGCTGCTTGGAAAGCAGGATATAGAGCGGGCCGTGCCCATGCGCTCCATTCCGCCTGCTCCGGATGCCTATTATATGGATCCTGAGCAGCAAATTGACGTTTTTACCGACATGCAGGCCGCAGGTGAGCAGTTGTTGGGCATCTATCATTCCCACCCAAAGGGGCCGGTAGAGCCCTCCAGCATGGATTTGCAGCTGGCTTTTCATCCTGATGCGCTCTATGTCATCATTTCGCTGGCAGATGCCAATAATCCTGTGCTGGGTGCCTATTATCTGGGCAACGGGCAGTTTGAGGATGTTGCAGTTTGCTATATATAAGCCATTATGCGCATAGAGTTTTGATCAAAGGCAGGTATGTTAGAATCTGACGGAGCTAGTTAATGCAGGTACAGGAGGGCTTATGAACAAGAATACAGTCATATCGCGTAGCCATACAAGCGGTCTCATTCTCAGGTTGATGCTTGCACTGAGCCTGTTGGCTGTTATGCCGATGATTTTGCATGCGGCAGATCCGAACCCTGTTAAGGAAGGAGCGATCATGGATGCAGTCAAAAATCCCAATATCGGCAAGAAATTTCCAGCTGTGAACGCCAAAACGCTCGCAGGGCAGGAAACAACCATACCTGATGATGCTGAGGGCAAGGTGACGCTGGTGGCTGTGGCGTTTGCACGTGAGAGTCAGGCGCAACTGGATTCCTGGCTAAACCCCTTTTATGAAAAATTCGGCAGTCGCAAAGATATCATGTTTTATGAAGTCCCCATGATTTCAGGGGGCTACAAGTTTATGAAGATGATTATCGACGGGGGCATGCGGGGCGGTTTGCCGGAATTCAAGCATAAGCATGTGGTTACCATGTATGGTGATGTGGATACCTATTTGCAGGGACTCAGCCTTGATAAGAGCAATGGCTATGCTTTTCTGCTTGATCGTGAGGGTATTATTCGCTGGCAGGACCAGGGTTTTTCAAACGTTGAAAAGCTTGGCAGCCTGTTTGCCGCTACCGAGGATCTTCTGAAGAACTAGGGTTGTTGGGTTGAGGTTTTTTTTAGTGAACACCTGCAATCAGGCGTTCGATGTGTGCGATGTCCAGCGGCAGGCGTGATGCGATCAGAATGCGGATGATCAGGTCTTTGCCGGCATTGTGAAGCATGATTTCCGTAACTTGATCTGGTATGTTCCCCGGGTTGTTTTCCCCCTGGGGGTTCTGTTCCCCCCGCAGCATGATCCCGGTAAACGAGTCGGCACTTACATGGAAGATTTGCACTGTGCTTGTGTCGTAGCGTTTCAGCAGGGCTGATTTTATCAGGGCCGGCATCAGGCCGAATCGACTGTGTACGGCAAGCATTGCTGCCTCATAGTCATTGCCGTATCCTAACAGCCTGGTAACAGTCTGCGTAAGCGGCGTATGCGGTTCAGACGTGCGTGGAGGACCAGTGCTGATTGTAAGCCGCACATTGCCCTCCGGGTTGTAGAAAAAAGTTGACTGTTCCTGTTGCCTGAGCAGGCGGTATTGTTTTGGCAGGATAAATGAAATCGGGCCCAGACGATGCAGCTTATCTTGTGTTCGGGCCGAGGATGGTTGTATCCTGATTCCTTGTGGCGGTAGGGCCAGACAGGGTGCTTGCCTTAACATGTCAACATTTACATAGAGTAGTGCGCCCGCCAGCAAGGGCATAATTATCAGCGGCAGTATTTCGGCCGTTCTTTTCTTGAACGGGTTCTTTGAAATTTTCACCACAAAAGAGCGATCACGCAGCGCTTGCAGGATGTTTTGATCCTGTCCACGGGGTACGCATGCAAGGCATCTCCTGCGGTGCAGCAGGCCGGTCATAACATATGCGCAGGCGCGGTCACGATATAAAATCAGGCGGAATGAAGTGATTGAACTAAATGGAATTGGGCGTGCGTTGTTCAGGTTTATGGATTGGACTTCGTCATTCAGGAGGAAACCGTTTCCTGTGCCGGCATTGCGCTGCAGGCGCATCATTATCGCCAGCACCAGCGTACACCCGGCAGAAATTCCAAGGTAGAGCGCGGGCAGGCGTTCACCGAACAGCGCCACACATACGCAGGCAAGGCTGGTAAAAAATATCAGCAGGGCTGAGCGCTCTGTTGAGTCAGGAGGAAGGCTTTGCCATGACGGCGATTTTTCCATGACGTTCATATATGAAACGGGATGAGCCGCGCGGTAGTATAACAACGAGGTTCATCGGGCTTTGGAAACAGGCTGAATTGTACGGCTACTTAACTTCGACAAACAGTTTTCCCGGTTTGCGGGACTGATGAATTTTACATTTCGGGCATTGCTCAGGCGGTGTGTCGCCCGTGTGGATGTAGCCGCATGCTGTACAGCGCCATTTTTTCATCGTATTCCTCCTATAGGGGTGTACCGTGATGTGCTGTCTCGTTGCAGCGACACTATTGTGGGGTTTCATGATTTTTTGTCAAGCACATTTATTGGGTGTTTCTTTTACAGCCGTCTTTTGCGTTTCAGCTGCAGTGCCGGGTGCTGCTATTGCATGCCAAGCCTGTAAGAGAACGGGCTTGATAATGCCGGTTAACGCCTGATAGGCCTGCGGGCGCAGATGCAGACCGTCTTCCTGATAGAGCACGCTGCGCGGCTGCGCATGCGCGTCCAGCAGGGCCGGGTTGACGTCAATGTAGCCGAGCGCGTGGTTTTTCGCGCATAGTTTCTCAATCAGCCGGTTTACCGTTTGAATGGCATCCCAGCGGGCTCGTTTTTGCGGGGCAAGATTAATGGAAATAAAGAAAACACGGCTGCGGGGAAGCTCGCGTTGCACCAGCTCGCCAAATGCCTGAAAGCGCGCGGCAATATCGCCGGGGTTTTCGCCGCATTCAATGTCGTTGCTGCCGCAGTAATAGGCAATGATGCCGGGTCGGCAGGGCAGTACACTACGATTAAAAAAATGCAGCACTTCCCAGGTGCGTGCTCCGCCGAAAGAGCGGTTGACCACGGGCAGGGGTGCCATGTCGCGAATAAGCGTGGACCAGAAACGGAAAATGCTACTACCGGTGAATACAACAGCATTATCGGGCAGGGGCTCTGCGCTGTTCAGGCGCTGCAGCAGCTGGATTTCATTTTCGTAGCGGATGTCCTGGCCCGGCGGCGGAGGATATGAACGGACGGTCTGGTAGTGCGGCATGGTTACATCGCTCACAGTGTTCTATGTGTCGGCGGTTTATAAAAATCTTCTTTGCAGCCTGCACAGAGGTTTAAATGTTTTTCTCCTACAGGGTGAACCATTTCGGTTTTTAGCCGGGTACATTGTTATTCTGTCTTCATGTACATTGAATTCCCCACATATTTGAAGCCCAGGGGCAGGTCAATCGGCATCGGTTCACACAGGCCCATTACCAGCAGGCCCCCGGGCCTGAGGGCCCGGTGCATGCCGGTAAAAATTTCATTGCGCAGGTTCTGGTTGAAATACAGGAAGACATTTCGGCAAAATATGACATCAAGGGTTTGGCTGAACGGCAGGGGCCGGGTCAGGTTGAAGCGTTTAAAACACACCATTTTTTTTATATGCGGTTTGACGCTGAAATAATTTTCGCCGTTTTGTTCTAGGTAGCGCAGCAGGAATGCCTTGTAGTCCTTTGGTGTACGTTCAATCTGGTAGCGGTGATAGAGCCCTTCGGTGGCGTGTTTAAGTACGGCACGGTCAATGTCCGACCCGATTATTTTGATAGTGTGTGGGGATATGCGCCGGGCCGCTGCCCAGGCCTGTACGGTCATGGCAATGCTGTAAACTTCTTCGCCGCTTGAGCTGGCCGCGCTCCAGATTTTGAAGGAACGAGTCGCATCCATATGTTTGTCCAGATATTTTTCAAGGGCGACCAGATGAATGAAATCTCGAAAGAAAAAAGTTTCATTGGTGGTAACAGCTTCGATGGCAAGCGGTATTTCTCCGGGGTTCTTCTTGATCAGTTCAATATACGGGGCATAGCTTTTTAGTTTGAGCACCCGCAGGCGTGAGTCGAGCTTTCTGGACAGATGGCCCCGGTCCCTGAAGCGTATACCGGTTTTGTCAGTCAGCAGCTTCTGCAGGAACAAAAACTGTTCTTCATCCATTGCATGTGTGTCAGCGGCCATGTTTGGCGGGACGCATATTCCAGCCCCTGCGGTCACAGGGATATCGGCAGTTCGGTTTTTTTGAACCATAGGTGAGTCTGAGCGATCCAGTACCGGGGTTTTGGTTTGAGTGGTATCCATATGTAATATAAAGTATAACGAAAAATTATCTGCAGCGCCATAGTGGGAAGATTTTATTCATGTTCATCCGATTGAGCTGTAGTGCAGACGTTGCCCGGCTCTTGTTGTGTGGTTTTTTTTGCGGCGGTTAAAACGATGTACTTAGGCACTATTTTTGCCGGTTTATGGGTTCTTCTTGCTTTCAGGGATTTTTTTTAGTACAATATTTCGATACGGTTGTACTGGGTTTGAAAACCGCTGGTGCAGCATAAAGCAAGGAGGATGCCACCTATGATTGAGTCCCTTACACGTATTAAACAGTCTGAGACAAAGGCTGAGGAGCGCATGCAGGCGGCCGAGAAGGAAGCCCTTGCTCTGGCCGACCAGGCCGCAACTGACGCCCGGGCTTTGATTGCAAAGGCCGACCAGGCCGCAGTTGAGCAGACCGGACAGATGATGGAAAAGGCTTGCGTGGATGCCAAGACTGAAGCTGAAAAAATTATTCAGGCAGGGCAGGTCGATGCCGGGCGTATTGCCGCTCAAGGGCAGGGCAGGCTGGACGCTGCCGAAAAGCTGATCGTCGCGCATATCATAGGAGAAGCCTGAGATGTTTTTCCCCGAGCGCATGAAGCGCATTCGGCTGCTGGCGCATGAATCCCGCAAGCAGGCTGCGGTTAAGAATCTGCATGAACTTGGCGCTGTTCAGATAACCGATTTTCGCACCACCTTGAACCAGGCTGAATGGAAGGACCTCCTGCAGGCCCATCCCCTGTCAGGCGATGTGCGCCGGATTACGACTCAGCTTATGGGGCTCAACCGCATTTTGGATGTTTTTTCCATGGTTGTGCCTGAGTCTGAAGAAGGCTTCTTTAAAATGCTGTTTGCTCCGGCTCCGCCTGAGAAAATCAGCGTGGAGGATTTGTCCGGCGAGGAGCTGTTTGAAGAGGTGCAGGGGATGCTCGACACGGTTGACGCCGATGTTGCCCAGCCCCTTGTAGTGCTTGAAAAGGCCGGTACTGAAAAGAGTGAGCTTGTGGCTCAGCGAGCCGCATTTGCCCAGATTGAAGCACTTGACGTGCATCTTGGCTCTATTGGCGCAGGTTCATTTGTGCACAGCGTTCTGGGTCTGGGGTCCAAAAAAGACTACACGCAGCTTGCTGCTGATATTGATGAGGCCTCGGGTGGCTTGAGTGTACTTGAAACCCGCGATATTTCTGAAGAAAAAACATGTGTGCTGGTGATATGTCCGGCCTCATGTGGTGATGACGCAGCCCAGATGCTCAGGAAAAGCGATGTCGAGCGGATTGGTGCCGGTCGTTTCACGGGTACGCCCGGAGAGGCTGTTCGCGAGATTGACAATCGGTTGCAGGAGCTTGATGCTGAACAGGTTGCCGGTCGCAGCACGATTGAAGATGCTGCCGGCAGGCAACGAAAGCGCGTCAAGGCTCTGCGGGAGTTGTTGTTGATTGAGCGTGAACGCTGTGATGCCTATGCAGGTTTTGCCTGTACCGATCATGTGGTCGCGATTGAGGGCTGGGTAATTGCCAAGCGTGCTGAGACGGTCGCGCGTGAACTTGAGTCGGCCCTGGGCGGACTTGCCGCTGTTTTTATAACTGAGCCGGATGCGCCCGAGGAAAATCTGCCGGTAGCCCTGAATAACCCCGGAATTTTGAAGCATTTTGAGCTTCTGGTTAGGCTGTACTCTCCTCCGAAGTATAATGAAATTGATCCGACCGTGCTTATTGCGCCCACCTTTCTTTTCTTTTTCGGCCTGATGATCACCGATGCCATGTACGGTCTGATGACATTGATGCTGGGATTCTTTATTTTACGCGGCGCCGGCAAATATTATCCCCTCTATAAAAGTTGCGGTCTTCTATTAGTCCTGGGCGGAGCGTCGACAATCGTGCTGGGTACTATGACCGGTGGCTGGTTCGGCAATTTTGCGGTCGACTATCTTGGGCTCACGTTTTTAAACAGTCTGGTTGTTATCAATCCCATGGTTGATGTGTCCGATTTTCTCCTGTTTGCAATCGGGGTGGGTGTGTTGCACCTGAATGCCGGTGCTGTGGTGGGCATTATCAAGGAATATCGCCGTTCAAATATCCCGAAAGCTCTTGAAAACGTGTGGATTTTCTTCCTGGAGATTGGCCTTGTGTTTTACTATTTCCAGGTGCAGGCTCCGGCGATGGTTTGCTTTGCAATTTCGCTGGGATTTTTGATCTACAGCGCCAAGGGCATGGCCCTTTTCGGCGTGACCGGTCTTTTGGGTGATACGTTGTCGTATGCCCGTTTGATGGCTCTGGGCCTGGTGAGTTTTGGCCTCGCGGTCGCGATTAATGCCCTGGCCGCAATGGTGCTGGGTATTGATTATATCGGTTGGATCGTGGCTATCGCGATTATGATAGGCGGCCATCTGTTTAGTTTTATGCTGAACCTGATGGGCGCGTTTGCGCACGGTATCAGGTTGCATTTTGTTGAGTTTTTTGGAAAATTTTATGATGGCGGCGGTGATGATTTCACGCCCTTCAGCGTGAAGCGCGAGATTACAGAGAAGCAGTGAGTTTGTAAGTGGGTGCTTATTGAGGCTATCCGTTGGTATAAGAATTTTAAAAGTATAGTATATATATCTTTTTATCAGATGGAGGTAGAGACATGATAGTAGAATTACAAAATTCTGGTTTGGGATTAGCGGTGCTCGGAGCGGGGCTTGCCATGGGAGTTTCGGCGATCGGCTCCGGTATAGGCGTTGGTATTGCTGGTGCGGCCGGTGCGGGTGTTATTGCTGAGGACAGCAAAAAATTCGGTCCGGTGCTGATACTTCAGGCGTTTCCGCAAACTCAGGGTATCTATGGGTTTGTGACGGCGGTTCTGATCTTGATGGGCGTCGGTCTGCTGGGAGGTACTGCTCAGGACATAAGTATACATCAGGGTTTGATTTGTCTTGGTGCGGGTCTTTCATCCGCCCTGGGCGGTATTACTGCCATCGGACAGGGCATGACCGCGGGTGCGGCCATGGGCTCTGTTGCGAAAAATCCGGCAACGCTCGGTCAGAACATGGTGCTCTCGGTTATGTCCGAAACATTTGCCGTGTTCGCACTTTTGATCGCCATTTTGGTCTTGGTCGGCGCCGGCATAATGTAAGACTCGGTGACGTATGAAGGGGCGGGCCCGTTTTTGGGGCCGCCTTTGTCAAACAGTCTATGAAAGGATCTGTTGATGGCAGGCGGAGTAGAGAAAATAATAGCGCAGATCGAAAAAACCGCTGAAGAAAAAGTGGCGGATATTCTGGCCGGGGCCCGCGGGAAGGCTGAGGCGTTTTTAGCTGAAGCGCGCGCGCAGGCAGCCGAAAAGGAACGGGCAACTCTGGCACGCGGCGAGCAGGAATCCCAGCGCGAATCTCAGCGTATATTGGCTGAAGCGCGCATACAGGCACGCCGCGCTTGCGTGAAAGCGCAGGAGGACACGGTTAAGCAGGCTTTCTCGCAGGCAATGCAGGCTTTGCAGACTCTGGCTGACAGTGGTGCTGCCGGCGGGTTTTCTTATCCCGATGTTTTAAAGAGTCTGATTGTTGAATCTATTGCGGCAACCGACACTAACGATCTTGAGGTTTTGGTGCGGGAGCCTGACCGCTCGCTGCTTACTCCTGAGTTTTTCAGTGCTGCAGCAACCGAAGGAAGCCGCGTGACTGGTCGTTCCATCAAGCTTACGTTGGGAACCGAAGCAGTTGCTGCTGCGGGCGGTGCGATGGTACGCAGCCTGGACGGCCGGGTTAGGGTTGACAACACGTTTAAAGCTCGTACAACCCGGTTCATGGATGCTATCCGCACACGGGTTGCCAAAGAACTTTTCGTCGGGGAGTAACGCATGGAGAGTAATTTTTTTCTGGTTCTTCTGTTGCTCGTGCTGGGTTTGGCACTGCCGTTGCTTATTTTTTTAATGCGTACGATCAGCAATATTCTGCCCTATCTGTACGCAACTGCGCGTATCAGGGCCAAGGAGGCGCGGCTGCTCAAGGCTGAAGTCCTGGAAGAAATGATCAATACCGGTTCGTTGGCTGAAATTGCCTCGCTGCTGGAAAATACCGAATATGCCCTGGCCATGCAGGGGCTGGTGCTTGAAAACGCTGAAGCGATTGAGCAGCTCCTGGAAAGGCAGACTGCCGATATCTACAGCGAAGTCTCCGCAATGATGCCGGAGAAGGTGCAGGGTGTTTTCGCCTTTTTGCGACAGCAGTGGGATGTGCGTAATTTAAAAACCCTGCTGCGAGGGTTGCGCTCAGGTCTGCCGTCTGAAAAAATCATGGCAGCGGTTTTGCCTTTTGGCACTCTGGATGTTGAACTTTTGAGGAAGATGGCTGAAGCCGCCGGTATTGAGGATGTCCTGCCTCTGTTTGAGACGACGCCCTATCCTGAATTGGCGCAGATGCTGCCCGTCTATGAGCAGGCTGAAAGCCTGTTGCCGTTGGAGTCCATGCTCGATAAGGTGCTGCTTGAAAATATGTGGAGGCAGGTTGAGGCCGGGGAGGCGCTTCAGGTCTTGCAGCCCTTTTTTGCCGCACGCATTGATGTTCTCAATATGAAATTACTGATGCGCGCCAAGCGCGATCATCTGTTGTTGTCTGATGTCCAGCTCTATGTCATCAGTGGCGGGCATGTTTCGCAGCGGCTCATTAAGGCCTTTGATGAGGTTGATGATGTCAGCGCGCTGGCTTCCGAGCTGGAAGGCACCCTGTACTATAAGCCCGTTATGGATGCGCTGGCCGATTATGACCGGCACGGTTCCCTGTTCGCGCTTGAAAAGGTACTGGATGAAACCGCGCTGGCAATCGGGCGCGATACTGCTGTTAAGCAGCCCTATGGCCTTGCCCCTGTGCTTGGATTTCTGGCTCGCAAGGATGTTGAAGTTCGCAATATCAGAGCGATTTCACGAGCCAAGGAAGCCGGTCTCGCGCCTGAGCATATCCGCGAGCTGGTATTGAACGTATAGACCGCTGCTGGATCGCACGGGCGAAGAAACGCCCCGCAGGCCGCGGCTTTTAATGTGGAGTACACGCAATGGAATTAGTTGTGATTGCCGATGAACATTCAGCTACCGCTTTCCGCCTTGCCGGGGTTCAGCGGGTCTATGAATCCGGCTCCGGCACGGACAATCTGCATTCACTGCTTGCCGAGGAAACAGTCGGCATGGTGATTGTGACCGAGCGAGTTGCCGACGAGAACAGGAAGATAATTGACGATCATAAGGTGTCAAAGCGCATTACACCCATAGTGGTAGAGGTTCCGGATGTAAGTGGACCAATTGAACGAGAGGTTGATCCGATTCGCGAGCTTATTCGGCGCGCGATTGGAGCGGACGTGACTGCCAAAAAATAACATGCGGTAGTCCCCGTGCAGAGCGTATATATGTTTGCGGGTAGTGCAGGTTTTTGAGGGTGAGGGCCGGCAGCACTCGGGAAATGAATTTTTTAACAGGGAGGGTCCCAAATTGCCCGAATTCAAAGATGGAACTATTAAAAGTATAGCCGGTCCGCTCGTGATCGCAAAAGGACTGGCGGGCTGTCGGATGTATGAGGTTGTCCGGGTCGGTGACGAGAGTCTTATGGGTGAAACCATTCGATTGGACGGCGAAGAGGCCTATATCCAGGTTTATGAGGACACATCGGGTTTGAAGCCGGGTGAGAAGGTTACGCGCACCGGGGAGCCGCTTTCTGTTGAGCTGGGACCCGGTATCATGAAGAATTTTTACGACGGTATTCAACGGCCCTTGCTCGATATTAAAAAGCAGGCTGGTGACTATATAACGCGTGGAATCGTGGCTCCCGGTCTTGACCCTGAGCGTAAATGGGATTTTACTCCGGTTGCCGAAGTTGGTTCTCAGCTTGAAGAAGGCGACGTGCTCGGTACGGTTCCTGAAACACAGGTCATCATGCATAAAATTATGGTGCCCCCCGGAATGAGCGGTACATTGCTTGAAATCAAGCCGGGAGCATTTACGGTTGATGAAACCGTAGCCGTGCTTGAGCATGATGGCGCGCGTATCAACCTGACTATGAAACAGAAATGGCCGGTGCGTGTGAACCGTCCCAACAAACGCAAGCTTGATCCCAGCATGCCTCTGTTGACCGGTCAGCGCATCTATGACACCTTTTTCCCCATGGCCAAGGGCGGCACAGCAGCTCTGCCTGGTGGATTTGGAACCGGTAAAACAGTCAGTCAGCATCAGGTTGCCCGTTGGGCCGATGCTCAGGTTGTTGTCTACGTCGGTTGCGGCGAGCGCGGCAATGAGATGACTGAAGTTCTCGAGACATTCCCGGAAATCGATGATCCCAAGACCGGCTTTAAGCTGATGGAGCGCTCGACCCTGATTGCCAACACGTCTAACATGCCGGTTGCGGCCCGCGAGGCATCTATCTACACAGGCGTGACCATTGCGGAGTATTATCGTGATATGGGCTATGACGTTGCTATTATGGCAGATTCGACTTCTCGTTGGGCTGAGGCTTTGCGTGAAATCTCGGGTCGTCTTGAGGAAATGCCCGGTGAGGAAGGCTATCCGGCCTATCTGGCAACTCGTATCGCCAGCTTCTATGAGCGCGCCGGCCGCGTTGTAACCCTGGGAAGTGAAGAGCGCTTAGGCTCGGTTTCCGTTATCGGTGCGGTTTCGCCGCCCGGCGGTGATTTATCCGAACCGGTTGCTCAGAACACCCTGCGCGTGGTGAGTGCCTTCTGGGCGCTTGACTCATCGCTTGCCGACCGCCGCCATTTTCCGGCTATTAACTGGCTCAGGAGCTATTCGCTGTACCTTGATTTCACCAAGCCCTGGTATGATGAAAATGCGACTCCAGCGTTTCGGGAATGTCGCACCAGGGCCATGATTATTTTGCAGGAAGAATCCGAACTGGCGGAAATTGTGCAGTTGATTGGACCGGATGCCCTGCCCGAGCGCGAGCGTCTCACCCTCGAAATTGCCCGTATGGTCCGTGAGGATTACTTGCAGCAGCATGCATTTCATAAGGAGGACACCTTCTGTCCGCTTGAGAAACAGCTCAAAATGCTTACAACTATTATTGCTTTTGAAGAGCTTGCGGTGCAGGCACTGGAAAAAGGCGCGGGCATTGATGCCATCAGCAAACTGGCGATCCGGGATGAAATCTCACGCATGAAGTATATTCCGAATGCATCTTTTAACGAAGAGCACGCGGCGCTTGAGAGCCGGATGCAGGAACAATTCAAAGCATTAGGAGACGCGTAATGAATGCCGATATAAAGACCAGGGAATATAGAACAGTTAAGGAAGTTGCCGGCCCTCTGATGGTCGTTGAAGGGGTTGAGGGTGTAGCCTATGGCGAGGTCGTTCGGATTCGTACCGGCAAAGGTGAGGAGCGCACCGGCCAGGTGCTTGAATCTCGTGAAGGGCTTTCGATTGTGCAGGTTTTTGAAGGCACGGCCGGAATCGATACCAGAGACACTACAGTTCGCTTTACCGGCGACACCATGAAACTGGCGGTTTCAAAGGATATGGTCGGTCGCTTTTTCGATGGTCTGGGCCGCCCGATAGATGACGGGCCTGAAATTATTTCCGATGTGCGTCTTGATATCAACGGTGCGTCCATCAATCCTGCTGCCCGCGCGTTTCCGGATGAATTTATTCAGACCGGCATCTCCACTATCGACGGTATGAACACGCTGGTTCGCGGCCAGAAGCTGCCCATTTTTTCGGGCGCAGGTATGACGCACAATGAACTGGCGGCGCAGATTGCCCGCCAGGCCAAGGTGCTTAGCTCAACCGAGCCATTTTCGGTTGTGTTCGCGGCTATGGGTATCACCAGCGAGGAGGCGAATTTCTTCATGCGCGATTTTGAGCGTACCGGTGCTATGGAGCAAATTGTTGCCTTTATCAACCTGGCCGACGATCCGGCCATCGAGCGTATCATTACCCCGCGTATGGCCCTGACCACCGCTGAGTATCTTGCTTTTGAGTGCGATATGCACGTTCTGGTTATTTTGACCGACATGACCAATTACTGCGAGGCCCTGCGTGAAATCGCGGCCGCGCGCGAAGAGGTGCCGGGCCGTCGCGGCTATCCGGGCTACATGTATACCGATTTGGCCTCAAGCTATGAGCGCGCCGGCCGTATCGCCGGACGCAAGGGCTCCATTACGCAAATGCCGATTTTGTCCATGCCTGATGATGATATCACGCATCCGATTCCCGATCTGACCGGCTATATCACCGAGGGTCAATTCGTGCTTTCGCGCGATTTGCACCGGCGCGGCATTTATCCGCCGGTTGATGTGCTGCCCAGCCTGTCCCGTCTTATGAATCAGGGTATCGGCGAGAAGCGTACCCGTGAGGATCATTCTGGAGTATCGGATCAGTGCTACGCAGCCTATGCTGAAGGACGTGACGTGCGCAACCTTGTGGCGGTTGTTGGTGAAGAAGCTCTTACCGAGCGTGACCGGCGCTTCCTGAAGTTCGCCGATGCTTTTGAAAAGGAATTTGTTGTTCAGGATCGCGATGAAAACCGCTCAATTGAGGAAACGCTTGACCTTGGTTGGCGCCTGCTTACGATTCTGGAAGAAGGTGAGTTGAAGCGCATTGATGAAGAGCATATTAAGAAATATCATCCCAACCATAAAAAATAGCTTTTGGAGAGTATGAATCATGGCTGATATTATTGAGGGAACCAAACCGACCCGCATGGAATTGCTGCAGCTGCGCAAGCGCGCGGCATTGGCAGAGCGTGGTCATCGTCTCCTCAAGGAAAAGCGCGACGCTTTGATTTCAGAGTTTTTGAGCATCGCCGGCAATGTGCGCGAGATACGTGAATCAGCTCAGCAGCAACTGGCCGAGGCGTATGCTGATATGCTGCAGGCCCAGGCTGTTATGGGTGTCGGGGCTGTTCGGGAGGTTTCCTGGAATACCGGGCAGGACCTGCAGGTGAGCCTGAAATCCCGCAATATTATGGGTGTGACCGTGCCGATCATTGAATCGGGCAAGGCTGAGCGCAGTTTCATTCACCGCGGATACGGGTTTGCCGATACAAGCGCCAAGCTGGATGAGGCCGCGAAAAAAATGGAGCAGGCCATTGAGGCGATTGTCAGGTTGGCCGAGGTTGAGGAAACAGTTCGGCGTCTGGCGCTGGAAGTTGAAAAAACCAAGCGGCGCGTGAATGCGTTGGAATATATTGTTCTTCCGAGGGTGACTGCAACGGTTAAATACATTCGTATGCGGCTTGATGAAATTGAGCGTGAAAGTTTTACGCGTCTCAAGAAAATCAAGGCTGTGCTGGAAGCCCGCGAGAAGTCGGTCGAGGCATGACAAGTAACTTGCTATATGAGCATCATCAGCAACGCAACCAACGCGCGGAAAAGCGCCGGTTCCTGTTGTTTTTAGCCGCGCAGTTCATGCACTATGGTGCTTTGCTGTTGTTTTTTTTGGGCGGTCTTTTCCTTGTTGTGCTGGGCATAAGGGTTTTGCTCTAAGCGTTGGTTAACATTTTCATGTAAGGGGGTAGCAATCATGTCAATGCCTATATCCCATATTATGCTGGCAAAAGTGGTGCGGTGTGAGGAAATAACTACGCTGAGCAAGATTGTTGAGCTGTTGCGGGTTGAAAATGTCGCCTCCGTGCTGGTTGTCCATGGTGAGCAGAGCGCCGGTATCGTTACCGTTGATGACGTGCTGGGTGCGATTGTAGATGGTCGTGATCTTGATACAACATGCGCGCGTGACATTATGTCGCACCCGCTTGTGAGCATTCCTCAAGATACGAGCCTTGAGGATGCATTGCGTGAATTTGAGCGCACGGGTCATACCAGGCTAGTTGTCATGAGCGGAAGCAAGGTTGCGGGTATGCTGAAAAAATCAGTTGCCGAGCGTTTCAAGGGACTTACCGGCCTGTATACGTTTACGCCCGCGTCACGATCCCTGCCGTTTCGTCATGGCCGCAGCAGTACTAAAGAGTGATGTGCGTTTGCCGGTTCTGTAGCTGCAACCGGCATACTGGTGATAGATAAGAATGCCGTGCATCATGTATTATAATGCGGCATTTTTTTTTGGTGTGAACCGGCTTGTGCGTGGTTTGATTATAAAAGGATTGCTGTTGTGATTATTTTAAAAAATAAGGCTGAACTGGATAAGTTGTATGCCTCCAACCAGATCGTCGCCGAGACGCTGCTGATGTTGAAGGAAAAACTCGTGCCCGGCATGACGACTGCCGAGATCGATGCCCTGGCCGAGCAGGCCATACGTAAGGCAGGTGCGGAGCCGGCTTTTAAGGGCTATAACGGCTTCCCTGCAACCGTGTGCATATCAATTAATGAGGAAGTGGTTCACGGCATACCGGGTAAGCGCCGGATAAAAAAAGGTGATGTGGTCAGTCTTGATGTCGGTACGGTGTTGGATGGGTTTTACGGCGATGCTGCCTTGACGGTTCCGGTTGGTGAGATTTCGCCCGTGGCCCGCAAGCTGCTGCGCGTAACCGAGGAATCACTGTATAAGGGTATTGAAAAAGCCGTGCCCGGCGGACGTCTTGCGGATATCTCCGCGGCTGTGCAAAATCATGTCGAGGCCTACGGCTTCGGTGTGGTGCGCGATTTCGTGGGTCACGGCATCGGTCGCAACCTGCACGAGGATCCGCAGATTGCCAATTTTTATTCTCCATCCGCGTTTAATCCGAGACTGAAGGGGGGTATGGTTTTGGCCCTGGAGCCGATGGTGAATCAGGGAACATTTAAGGTGCGTGTGCTGTCTGACGGTTGGACAGCGGTAACGCAGGACGGCAAGCTTTCTGCCCACTATGAGCACACCATTGCCGTCACTGCCGCAGGACCCTGGATTCTCAGCCGCATTGATGGGGCTGACAAGGTTCGGGCATAGATTGGAGTAGGTATGGCAAAGCTTGAAGTGTTGCGCTATCCAAATTCAATCCTTCGTAAAAAATGCGATGCGATTGAAACCATTGATGACGAGGTTGTGCAGCTGGCGCGTGATATGCTGGAAATCATGTATGAGGACAAAGGTGTTGGACTTGCCGCGCCTCAGGTCGGCGTTACCCGGCAGCTTATTGTGCTTGATATCGGCGATGGTCCTTTGGCGCTGATCAATCCGAAAATTGAGAATGCTGAAGGTTCTGAAACTATGGAAGAGGGTTGCTTATGTCTGCCCGGGATCAATGTAGATGTTGAGCGCAGTGCATGCGTGCGGGTCACCGGCCTTGACACCAAGGGTGATACGGTCGATATTGATGCCGACGACCTGCTGGCCCGGGCCCTGCAGCATGAGATCGATCACTTGGCCGGAACGCTGATTATCGATAAGGTTTCAAAGCTCAAGCGGGATCTTCTCCTGAAAAAATACAAAAAGGCCCAACAGTAGGTTGTTGAAAAACGCTTGTTTGCTGTGTTGTGCTTGACATTCGTCATTGCGGCGTACGGAAAAGTACGCCTCATTCCTCATGACGTTGCCCGCCTTGCATCCATCCATTTTTGAACAGCCTGTTTAAAATATTTTTTCAAAAGTCAGGGCATTTAACCTCGCTGCGATTTTTTTTACTTCCCCTCACTCCGACCCTCTCCCACAAGGGGAGAGGGAGTGACTATTACCCTTCGCTCACACTTGTTATTGCAGGTAGAGAGCACCCTCCCCTTAATCCCCTCCCTTGAGGGGAGGGGATTAAGGGGAGGGTGCCTAGAGGATTTAACTGCACTGCGCAGCTGATTGCTTCAGCGCAGGTCGGTGAATGTTTCTCCCGGGTGCGGAAGCAGGAATCGGGATGTTCCGAGGTCATAGCTTTTCAGGGCATCTGCCAACGCAGTTTCTGGTTCATGCTGCCCGTCATCCCCAAGCGGGAAGGTGCCGAAATGTGCGGCAATGCTTGTGCGGGCATTCAAGATATCATGGGCCCGCAGGGCATCGCGCGGCGAGAGATGATGGGGCGCCATAAACCATTCCGGCAGAAATGCGCCGATGGGCAACAGGGCAAAGCTGATATCGGTAAAACGTTTCGCAATTTGTTCAAAATGGGGTCCAAATCCGGTATCACCGGCGATGTAAACGGCTCCGGGCCCGCCTTCAATAACAAATCCGCTCCACAGGGCTTTGTTGTGATCCCACATACCGCGGCTTGAGAAATGGCGCGCCGGTACACAGGTGAGGTCCAGAGTTTTATTCAAGGGAAGTTTTTGCCACCAGTCCATTTCAACGACATCGGTTATGCCGTGGCGTGTGAGCGTGCTGCGGTTGCCCAGGGGCACGTAAAATCCCGGTGCGAATGCCCTGTTTAGGCGCTTCAGGGTCGGAATGTCCATATGATCATAATGATTGTGTGTGATCAGTACCACATCAATCCGCGGCAGGTCCTCGAAGCGAATTCCGGGAGCATGCACACGCTTTGGGCCGGTGAATGATACCGGGCTGCAGCGCTTAGACCAGATTGGGTCAATTAATATATTGAGGCCACCCTGCTGGATGAGAAAGGTGCTGTGATTGATATAGGTTACGTGCAGGTCATCGCCGTCCACGCAGACTGCGGGGGGCGGGCCGGGAGTGATATCAACCCATTTTTCCCATGGTCCGCGCTCCCGGTTGCGCACCCAGGTCAGAAATTCTTTGAAGCCCTGTTTTTTTTCTTCGCCGGGATTAAAAAATGTTTTGCCGTTAAAGTGATCGCTGGTTGGATTGTCGTTGTGTTCTCCGGCAAGCACCATGCAGGCGAGGCACCCCAGCGCCAGAGCGGCACCCACGCCCGCTGCGGCGCAGCGCTGCACACGGGATAATGCGGAGTCAGGAGTATTGTGTTTAGGATTCGGCATTAGAGGTTAATCTTCAGGATATTCAGCATCTCCCCATTCTCCTTTGGGATATTCTTCTTGCGGCCATTCCTCTTCTTCCTTTTCCGTGGCTTTTTTATTTTTAGCGTTGTACTCGCGCATTTTCGAGCGACCAGATCCACTGCGCGATATGCCGCTGCCGCCAGCACCGCCGCCGCCTCCAGCGACCTGTGTTATCACTACTCCACGCAGTTCCTTTATGTTACCGGTAATAAGGTTACCCTTGAACCCCGGGTTGCCCAATTCCACGATTATGTCGCGGAGTTCTTTTTATAGGGTATTCTCCTCTTGCATACATTGTTGTAAAAGAATTTTGATTTTACTATAGTAGGTTTATGTTTTATGTTAATCCAACCTCTGCGGTCTTGTATTAATTGAAGATAAATTATTTTGGGAGCATCTGTGTCGTTAAAAATTAAACCTATTTATGCGTGTTTCCTGACAATTTTTACTGCCGGATTTGGCTTTGGAATTGTTCTGCCGGTGTCGACTGTTGTCCTTGAAGGCATGCGGGTCTCAACCCCCATGATTGGCCTAACGGCCACGGTAATGTTTGCAGGTGTTGCCATAGGTGCACCGCTTGTGGGCCGCTCAATTGAGCTGCTTGGGTTGCGGCGTACGCTGACTGTTGGAGTGCTGTTGGCAGGTCTCTGCATGGGGAGCCTCGGCCTGTGGGTATATTTGCCGGCATGGCTTTTCGCCCGTTTTATTCTGGGCATTGCCTTCGCCGCTATTTTTACTTCCGCAGAGACCCTTGTTAACCGTATTTGTACCGATCAGAACCGGGGCAAGGTGCTGGGTCTCTATGCATTTTCTTTTTCACTGGCTTTGATGATTGGTCCAGTAGGTCTGTGGCTTTTAAAATTTGGGATTTGGGCACCATTTTTGGTCGCCGGGGGTATTTGCCTGATCTCATCCGCAGTGGTCTTTGTTTCGGTGCCCCACCTGGAAGAAGAGTCGGCGGGTTTGGCTTTTGACCGGCACCTGGCCCGCAGAATATGGGTCTCGCTTTCTGCCATGCTTATGGCCGGTTTCATGGAAGGGGCCTTGATTACCCTGATTCCACTCTATACACTGCGGGGAGGATTTACTACCGAGCAGACAAGTATTTTACTGTTTTCATTTATGGTTGGGCACGGCGGCATGCCGCCCGTGATTGGTGCCCTTGGTGACAGGATAGGGTTGCGTCGGGTGCTGGGCATCACCTACCTGCTGGGTGCAGTCAGCCTCATGGCTGTTTTGATGTTTCCCGCCACCATGCTGCTTACGAGTATATTAGTTGTGTGTGGAGCCTCTGTTGGCGCCTTATACCCGCTTGCCGTTGGTTTGCTCGGCATTGAGTTGACATCTGCCGAGTTGCCGCGCGGTAATGCCCTCACTACTTTTTGTTATGGTTTGGGTAGCATCTTCGGACCACTGGTGCCCGCGCTCATTATCCATATTACCGTTCCCGGAAGTTTATTCGTTGTCACTGCCGGTTTATATGTGATCGTGCTAATTTCGATGGTCTTTGTTAGAAAAAAGAAGTTAGCGGACAGTTGATAGGATTGCTGGTCCTCGCTGGCAGCGGGCACACAGCATGTATGACGTCAAAAAGCCCCTGAAGTATCAAGGGCTTTTATGCGTAATTGGACTGTGCTGAATTTAAATATGGCGGAGGGAGTAGGATTCGAACCCACGGACCCGTTTCCACGGACCAACGGTTTTCAAGACCGCCGCCTTCGACCACTCGGCCATCCCTCCATTGTAACTTCAGGAGGGAACAGTAACATTTTCCAAAGGCCTTCGTCAAGTTTTTAGCATTGTGTGCATGGGGTCAGACCAGATGAATCAGAAACGAAAAAGCCTGGCAGGCTTGCATATTGCCAATATTCTTTTTGCAGGAACCGGTCTTTTTGCCAAGCTTATCGATCTTCCCGCAATTGATATAATTACGCGGCGCTGCCTGTTGGCAGCAGTTTTTCTGTTGATAATTAATCTGGTACTCAAGCGCAAACTTGTACTTAGGCATTTGCGGGAGTGGGCGCTGATGTTTCTGTGCGGTCTGCTTATGTGCCTGCACTGGGTGACGTTTTTCCATGCCATGCAGGTGTCAACAGTGGCAATCGGCATGATTGCCCTGTATGCGTATCCGGTTATGACCGTGCTGGTGGAACCGCTTTGGCAGGGGAAGCGCCCTCAGCGAATTGATGTGTTCTGTGGATTTCTGGTGCTGGCGGGTGTGTGCCTGTTGATGCCTGATTTTTCCCTGCGAACCGGGGCGGCCCTTGGGTTGATGTGGGGCCTTGTTTCTGCGGCTGCATTTACCTTGCGCAATATTGTGCAGATTAACTATCTTAATGTGTATCGGGGTGATACGACCATGTTTTATCAGAGTCTGATTGCAGGCCTAGTGGCATGGCCGTTTGTGCAACATTCCTCAGCCTAGGTGTCTGGCTGCAGTTTGGCTTGCTGGCTCTGGTCTTTACGGCTGTGCCGCACAGTATTTTCGCGGGTTCTCTGCGCGCGCTCAAGGCCAAAACCGCTGGTCTGATAAGCTGCATGATGCCGGTATATGGTGTTACGTTGGCCTGGATTGTGCTGGGTGAAGTCCCATCCCTGGCAACTGTCTGCGGTGGTATGATTATAGTGGCTGCTGCTGCTTTTGAGTCGGTGCGGTCTTGAAGTTTGAGGGGTGAACTATTCCGGTAGGATCGGGGCGGGGCGCGTATCCGCTTCTTTTTTCAGGGTACGCACTTCCCGTTTAAGTTGGTAGATTTTTATCGCGTCCAGCAGGCACCCCAGAATGATACCGCAACCAAATGGTACCAGCACCAGGACACACAGCGGCAGGGGCCATGCCATATATTCAAGTTGCCAGTCGTTCAGGACAGGCATGATCAGATCGACCTGCCCAATGTTTAAAACACAAAAAGTGACCAGGGCGGCCAACACCAGAACCAGTCCGGCGGCATTTATAAGTGTTCTCATATGATCCCTTGTTACAGTTTGCAGCGGACAAGAAGCCTTATGGCCTCATTTCATCACTGAGCGCAACCCGTGTGGCGATGTTAGCTCAGTTCAACATCCTGACGTGAGATGATCTCGTAAATTTTATCTTTTCTAAAACGCCAGGAGTTCCCGACTCTGAAGCCAGGCAGAGCGCCTTTTTTGACTAGCTTGTAGATTGTAATTTTTGAAAGCTTAAGGAAGTCAGCGACTTCTTCGACCGTCATTATCTGTGCATCATCTTTGGTGTTTTTCATGATTGACCTCATATGTGTTAGTTTGTTTTATATTGTTATATCGGAATTTGTGAAAAAAAATCAAATATAAAATTTTCGGGGTCTTGTGTCCTATAATCAAAACAATCTATTTGATTGTTTTCTAGTTATTCTATTTAACACAAATAAGAAAAAAATCAATAGGAATTATAGCAAAAATAGCCTTAAAAGTTAAAACAGGTAACTGTTTGTTTAGTAATCAATTAAAAACAAAGAAATATCAATAGTTTATTTAATTTCAGGGATTAGGGGTGCACTTATCGGAAGTTCCTTTTATTTAAAATATTTTGAGCTGGTACTATGATGGGGCTTACGCTACTGGTGGACATCGTTTATAGACTCCGAACATTCAACTCTTAACTCTAAACTGGCCTTTACCCTTGACTTTATTGTCGCTATTGCCTAAACTTCTGAATCATTTTAGTTGTGTATTCATACTGTTTTCAGTCGGTTTTGAAACCCCATGGCATCACATCCGCAACAGGCGATTGGCATCTTTGACTCAGGCATCGGTGGCCTTACGGTTCTTAAGGAAATTCGCAAACTACTTCCCTTTGAGACGATAAAGTACCTGGGCGATACTGCGCGGGTGCCCTACGGCACGCGCTCCGCACAGACTGTATTGAAATATGCCTGTGCCAATACCGAATTCTTAAACGGACAGGACATTAAGCTGCTGGTGATCGCCTGCAATACCGTCTCGGCGGTCGCAACTGAACATTTACGCAGCTCCTACAGCCTGCCGGTTATTGACGTGGTCGGCCCGGGGGCACATGCCGCAGTCAGCGCGACCCGCAGCGGGCGGGTCGGTATTATCGGCACGGAGGGTACTATTTCCAGCGGTGCCTATCAGCGTGCGATAAGCGCACAGCGCAAAGAGGCTGTTATTTTTGCACAGCCCTGTCCGTTGTTTGTGCCGCTCGTAGAGCAGGGCTGGGTGGATGAACATGATCCGGTTGTGCAGATGATTGTGCGGCGCTACCTGGAGCCTTTTTTGGATTTCAAGATCGACACTCTTGTGCTGGCCTGCACGCATTATCCGCTTTTAAAAAAGGCGATCGCTCAGTTCTTTGGCGAAACGATCACGTTGATAGATTCGGCCGAGCAAATTGCCCGGGAGGTTGAGGAGACCTTGCGCAGCGATAATCTGCTGAGTACTAAACCCGGCGCCCCGCCGCAGTACTTTGTGACTGACATCCCGCATCGTTTCGCTGCGACTGGATCTCTGTTTCTGGGAGAATCCCTTGAGGATGTTCAACTCATTGATATTATGTAGAACTCAGGCTCGGTATGGCACGTAAAAAAGCAGTGACCAAAAGAAGAAAAACACGCAGCAAGAAAAAAGCGGGATTTTTAGGTTTTAAGACATTCATGCTGCTTGTGGTGCTGGCCGCTGCAGCTTTTCTCTATGTGCGCTCAGGCGGCACACTCAAAGAACTGGGCCGCCTGTTGCCGCCGGAATTGCGTCTTGAAACCCCTGCAGCGACGCAGGGTTCCTGGGAGGCTGATATTTTTTTCGGTGATATGGAAACGGATTCTTTGATCGTTGAAAAACGAACGCTGCCCTGGTCTACAGATCCTGAACAGCGGGCACGGCGGCTGCTGTCGGAGCTGTTGCGAGGGCCATCTGGTGCTGCCGTGCGCACAACTCCGGACTCGACCATGCTGCGCTCGGTTTCAATTAGTTCAGGAGGTATAGCGCAGGCTGATTTTAGTGGACAGCTCTCAGATGAGCACCCTGGCGGCAGTTCCTCGGAAGTGCTGACCGTCTATTCAATCGTCAATACGCTTGCATTTAATATTGACGGCATCAAAAAGGTGCAGATTTTAATTGAAGGCCAAACCATTGATACCCTTGCCGGACATATGGATTGCCGACAGCCGTTTGCACCGAATATAAAAATCATAAAATAGATGTTCCTCTTAACGACCTCTATCTGGTATACTTTCAAAAATTTTTCGGATACAGCATTTGGCTATTGTAGCGTATCCTCGGTGTATCTTTTTGTGATGCCCCGGAAAATATTTTTTTATATTAAGGCTGCATAAATCTATGGCTTCGCGAATAAAATTAGATAAAATCCGCAACATGGGCATTATGGCCCATATTGACGCTGGTAAGACCACGGTTACCGAGCGGATTCTGTATTATTCAGGAAAATCCCACAGGATCGGTGAGGTGCACAACGGTCAGGCGGTTATGGACTGGATGGAGCAGGAGCAGGAGCGAGGCATCACCATTACCTCGGCGGTCACTGATTTCATCTGGAAGGGTTGCGGTATTCACCTGATCGATACGCCCGGTCATGTTGACTTTACGATTGAGGTCGAGCGCAGTCTGCGTGTGCTGGATGGCTGCGTGGCTGTTTTCTGCGCGGTTGGCGGGGTTGAGCCGCAGTCGGAAACTGTTTGGCATCAGGCTGATAACTATCATGTTCCGCGTATTGCGTTTGTGAATAAGATGGATCGGGTCGGGGCGGATTTTTTCGCCGTCGTTGAGCAGATGCGCGAAAAGCTGGGTGCTAACGCGCTGCCGATTCAGCTGCCGATTGGCGCCGAGGACACATTTAGCGGCGTGATAGACCTGATTGAAATGAAAATAATGATTTGGCAGGTGGAGGACTTCGGTAACGACTGGGAGGAGCAGGATATTCCGGAAATCATGCTCGATGCCGCCAATGAGTGGCGCGAGCGGTTGCTGGAAGCGCTGGCTGAACAGGATGATGACCTGATGGAAAAATACCTGGGCGGTGAATCGATCAGCGTTCGAGAGATCAAGACCGCGTTGCACGCTGCGGTGCTCACCCGCGAGATTATACCGGTTATGTGCGGCAGCGCTTTGAAGAACAAGGGTATTCAACCTATCCTTGACGCTGTTATTGATTTCTTTCCGTCTCCGCTGGAAGTTCCGCCGGTTCATGGCATCGTTCCCGGAACCGACACCGTAGCCGAGCGCAGCTGCAGTGACAAAGAGCCTCTGGCCGCTCTGGCATTCAAGGTGATCATGGATGATGGCCGCAAGCTTACCTATCTACGCATTTATTCCGGAACGATTAGCGTCGGTGAAGCCCTCTATAATCCAGCGAAAAAAATCCATGAAAAGATCGCAAGAATTTTCAGAATGCATGCCAACCGTAAGGAACGGGTCGAAAAGGCGCATGCCGGCGAGATGATTTCGGTTATGGGCTTGAAGCAGACTACAACCGGCGACACACTGTGTTCGTCCAAGGAACCGATTCTGCTGGAGTCGATTGAATTTTCCAAACCGGTTATTTCAGTGGCGCTTGAACCCAAGGGCATCGGTGATGAGGAACGCATGAATGCTGCTCTGGCAAAACTGTCCGAGGAGGATCCGACTTTTCACTTCCGGCTTGATGATGATTCCGGGCAAATGGTTATTTCCGGCATGGGTGAGCTGCATCTTGAAATACTTACCGACCGCATTCAGCGTGAGTTCCGTGTGCCGATCAGAACCGGTAAGCCGCAGGTCGTGTATCGTGAAACGATTTTGAAAATGGTTGAAAGCGTGGGTGTGTTTGACCGTGAGATCAATGAGGCCAAACAGCACGGTCATGTTGTTATGCAGCTTGAGCCGTTGCCGCGCGGCAGCGGGATAGAATTCGCTTGCACGGCATCGCCTGAAGCGGTTCCTTTGCAGTTTGTTCCGGCAATTGAGCAGGCATTCCGTGACGCAACCCTGGCGGGCATGATGTCAGGTTATCCAATTGTTGACATGCAAGCTACCCTTATCGGAGGATCCTGCCGCGAGGGTTCATCAACCGAAATGGGCTACATTATGGCCACGGCCGCTGCTGTGAAGAACGGTATTACCAAGGCAGAACCTCTGCTGTTGGAACCGATCATGGATGTTGAAATCGTCACGCCGAATGAATGTATTGGTGACGTGATTGCCGATATCAATACCCGTAAGGGTAAAATTGAGCATATTGCCGACAAGGGACCGGCGCGGATCGTGTCGGCCAATGTGCCGCTTAAAAAAATGTTCGGCTATTCAACGGCCCTCAGGTCATCAAGTCAGGGCCGTGCCACGTTTACCATGAAGTTTTTGAAATTTGAATACCTGGGTTGAGGCATTGTCCAGATTTATACACGTACGTTTGATTATTTTAGGAGTGCATTAAGTTGGGATATTATTATAAGGAGAAACAATTATGAAAGAACGCGTTGAAGAAGCACTGAAGATTATCAGACCGGCTCTTGAGGCGGATGGTGGCGGTATTGAACTTGTTGATGTTGTAGACGGTGTCGTGAAGGTGCGTCTGAAGGGTGCCTGCCAGGGTTGTCCCGGCGCCCAGATGACCCTGAAAATGGGCGTTGAGAAGGTACTTAAGGAACAGGTGCCTGAAGTTAAATCAGTCCAGGCGGTCTAATTCGGCAGCAGAGCACGCTATGAATTTTCTTTTTTGTGCCATCGGTCTGGTTCTCATCATTGAGGGGATACCGTATTTTGCCTTCCCTGAAAAAATGAAGCAGATGCTGGCAAAAATACCGTTGATTCCTACCTCATCCATGCGCGCATTCGGCATGGTCGCGGTTGGTGTTGGACTTATTTTAATCTATATTTCACGCCGGTTGATGTAGCAGGCTGCTGAAAAACGCTCACCTGCTGTGGTGCGCTATGCCGGTGTACACAAAAGTACGCCTCATTCCTCATGATATCGCGCGCCTTGTATCCGCGGATTTTTGAACAGCCTGTAAAAAGTGTTTTGCCCGGAAAATATTAAAAAAGAGCCTGAAAAGCTGTATGTCAGCCTGCGGGTTGAGATATGCGAGCAGCGCCTGGTCATCGCCGCCTTCTTTGAGCGGGGAATAATCGCCCAGAAATCCTGCTTCTTGCGTTTTGCGGGCCTGCCGTGTTGCACAGGCCCCGAGCAGGAACAGGACGGTTATTAGGGCACAAATGTATAGCATGGTGTTTCTTTGATGTTGCATGTTTGGTTCCTTTCGCTGGTTTTAATACATTTTAATCTGGAGGTGGTCTGTTATCGCACCTGATAATTTCTTTTGAATTTTCTGCCTTAATAAGACTTCAAACTAATTACCGTTGTGGCTCCCTCAGTGACTGAGCTATGTACATTCCCACCAGTCGTGCTACCAGCACGACAAGATATACCTGCCCGACAAAAGCTTCAAGCATTGATACCACTCTGGCAAGGTTGGTTGCTGGTATAATATCACCGTAACCAAGGGTTGTAATAGTAACAAAGCTGAAATATATAAAGCGTGCACCCCCTGTTTTGGAAAGTACCACGGCAAAATTAAACGAACCGGGTGCTGTGATTTCTATTAAATTATAGGCTTCGGCCCAGGCCAAGGCCATCAGCAAGTATACAACTACTGAAGCAATAACGATATTGAAATCAACTTTTTTGCCGTGGCCAAAAAAATGAAGCGCATTATAAATAATATAGCCCAGGAAAACAATCGCTATGATACTGTCCGCGACTTCCAACGCAGGGCCTTGAGTTATATTTGTTGCCCACTGCAGAGCACCCCATACGACTGCAAGCACACTGGCAATTACCGTTGTTTTTTTGCTTTCGCTCACGGCATATACAGCGCTGATCAGGACAAATGTCAGGGTCAGGGACAGAAGCAGCCGAAAGTGGACAAAAGGCTGTAGGAACGGCCAGGCCAGCAAATAGCACAGGAGTGTGATCAGCAGAAAAAGAAAACGGTTTTGTGAACAGAAGGAATACATTTGCTTGGATGTACGTATGAGCATATTCACCTCTTCATCGTCATGAAAACCGGCAATTGCACCATCGCCTCGATTTGTTTGAGATATGTGTATCTGTGGGCAGACTATAGCAAATACATGCGGTATAAATCAATGGGTTCCGACAAAGCTGCTGGGCGGCTTTTCTTTGGTTCGTTGAGTCAAGCCTGCCAGGCTTGACCGCTGCGCTCTTTGGCCGATCAAAGGGCTATAGCTGTCAGCCCAAAGGGGCTGACTCAATGAACCAAGCAGTTTTTTTATCTCTTGTTGTTAATAGAATCATGTACGGGTTGTTCAGGCAACGGGTGCAGCATGCGGACAATGGCCTTTTCAAGTTCGACGATCAGAAAAACGCAGGCTCCGGCGGCAATCGGCACGAGCCAGTGCGCGGCTGACATGGGCTGTGAGCCGAAAAGCAGATTCATGAAAGGAGCGTACACATACAGCAGCTGCAATATGGTCAGGCAGCAGATCGTAATCCAGGCAGCGCGGTTTGTAAACAACGAGTCAAGCCGGAGGCTGGATTCACGCATGTAGCGGCTGTTGAACAGGTAGAACATTTGGGCCACTACAAGCGTGTTGACTGCCAGGGTCCGGGCCAGTTCAGCCGGCATGCCCTTTTTTACTTCAAAGAGAAAAATTGCAATGGTTATAGTGCCGATCAGTAGCGATACAAAAGAGATGCGCCACAGGAAGTAGGCGCCCAGTATGGGTGCGTCCGGTCTGCGTGGGGGGCGCAGCATCAGGCCGGGCTCAGACGGTTCAAAGGCCAGGGCCAGCGCCAGGGTAACCGCAGTCACCATGTTGACCCACAAAATTTGTACCGGTAGAATCGGAAGCATAAACCCGAAAACGACCGCGGCCAGCACAACGAAGGCTTCGGCTCCGTTGGTCGGCAGGATAAATAAAATTGCTTTGCGCAGATTGTCGTAAATGGTACGGCCTTCTTCAACCGCGCGTTCAATCGTGGCAAAATTGTCATCGGCCAGTACAATATCGGCCGCCTCTTTGGTGGCCTCGGTGCCTTTAATGCCCATGGCCACGCCCACATCCGCGCGTTTCAGCGCAGGAGCGTCATTGATGCCGTCACCGGTCATTGCCACGACCTCGCCTGCGGCCTGCAGGGCGGTCACCAGGCGAAGTTTATGTTCGGGGCTGGTGCGCGCGAAAATATTATATTGATGCACTATCTGCTGTAGTTCCTCGTCAGAAGCCTTTTCGAGGTCGCGGCCTGAAATGGCACCCGCCTCCGAAGCGATGCCCATCTCACGACCGATGGCAAGAGCGGTGCCGGCATGGTCGCCGGTGATCATTTTGACCTGTATGCCGGCTTTATGGCAGATTCTGATGGCATCTATTGCCTCGGGCCGCGGCGGGTCAATAATGCCGACCAGGCCGAGAAAGACCATGTCATGGTTTAAATCTTCAATGTCCAGCGTATCAGGATGTGTGTCAGCTTCGCGGGATGCAGCCGCAAGCACCCGTAAGCCCGTTGAACTCAACTCATCAATGGCCCGCTCCCAGTAATCGCGATCCAGGGGCTGTTGGGAGCCGTCCGGGCCGCGCTGATACTCGCAGCGGTCAAGCAGACGATCAGGAGCTCCCTTGAGCAGGATGCGGCGTTGATTCTCAGCCTGTTTGACAAGGGTGGCCATGAATTTGTTTTCTGATTCAAACGGAAAGACAGCAAGACGTTCATACGTTTCGGTGTCGAAAGCGGCTTTGAGTGCGAGCGTGCATAGAGCGCCCTCGGTGGGCTCTCCCACGACTTTCCAGCGCCCCTCTTCCTCGACAATTCTGGAGTCATTGCATACGGCCATTACCTCGATGAGTGCGAGCAGATCAGCGTTTTCAGAGGGGGTAACGGGATTACCGTCGCAAAGGATTGATCCCTGCGGGGCATAGCCGGTGCCGTCGATATCATAGCGCGCTGATCGGGTTATCACATGCCGGGAGGTCATTTCATTGCGGGTGAGTGTGCCGGTTTTATCCGAACAGATAACCGTAACTGAGCCCAAGGTTTCGACCGCGTTGAGTCTGCGGGTTATCGCGTTGTGTCGGGCCATGCGCTGAACGCCAAGGGCCAGCGTAATACTGAGTACCGCCGGAAGGCCTTCGGGGATGGCGGCTACGGCAAAGCCGATGGCGGCCAGAAAAAGTTCCGCAATGCCAAGGCCATGTACCAGGTATCCGGTTAAAAACATCAGGATTGCAAGTGCGACAATACTGATTGAAAGCACCGTGCCGAAGCGGGCCATTTGGCGCATGAGCGGTGTTGAGATTGTTTGGACCTCGGTAAGCATGGTGCTGATGCGCCCGATCTGGGTGGCCGTGCCTGTGCCGGTAACCACCCCGACTGCGCGTCCGGCCGTAATCAGGGTGCCGGAAAAAGCCATGCAGGACTGGTCTCCCGGCACAGCATCCTGTGCGACAACTGCGGTGTTTTTTTCTACCGGCACAGATTCGCCGGTCAGGGCCGATTCCTCAACGCGCAGGTTGTGCACCTCAAACAGGCGCATGTCCGCAGGCACGCGGTTGCCAGAGCGCAGGCGTACGATATCACCGGGAACGATATCTCCGGCATCAATGCTCGTCCAGGCGGTGTCGCGCAGAACGTGCGCGTGCAGCGAGAGCATTTTACGTATGCCCTCAAGCGCTTTTTCAGCCTTGCCTTCCTGGATAAAGCCGATAATGGCATTAATGGTCACAACACCCAGGATAACTCCTGTGTCAACCCAGTGGGCCAGCAGGGAGGTTATGACCGCAGCCCCGAGCAGCACATAGATAAGCGGGTCATTAAAATGCTTGAAAAAACGCCTTAACAGGCCGGGGCCGGGCGGCGAGGGTAACCGGTTGGGGCCGGCCTCGGCAAGTCGCCGGGCAGCATCTTCGTTTGTGAGGCCGTTGGTATTGCTACCAAGATCGGTAACTACCGCATTATATTCGCTGGCATGAGGGTCAGGACAGTTGAAGGAAAGTTTTGTCTGTGGCATGCGACTATTCTTTCTAGGCAGGCTGTTGAAAAACACCCGTCTGTTGCGGTGCGCTACGCCGGCGTACGGAAAAGTACGCCTCATTCCTCACGATTGCGCGCGCCTTGCATCCGGTTATTTTTGAACAGCCTGTAAAATGATTTTTCAAAAAAACGTGCAAAAAGGCGATAAAAAAGGCACTTTTTTAACAGTACGCCTGTTCGCAGTTATTGTATGTATTTTGCGTTTGTCTGGCAAGGTAAAAAGGCTCAAAAATGGCAGGATTGAGGGAATCATAACGGTTCGTTGACAAAAAGGAGTACCTGTGTTACCTGTTTTTCTTTGCTTGTGCGGAGGAAACCATGGAAACACTGCGAACTTTCGTTGCCCTTGTGTTGCCCGAAGCCGCGTACTGTGTGATTGAGCGTGAGCAGCAGGATCTGGGCGGTCGGGTCAGCGGTATTAAGTGGTCCAATTCCCACACGATTCATGTGACGCTTGTGTTCCTCGGTTCGACTTCGGCCGCAGCCATTTCAAAGATAGGTACTGTGGTGCGGGACGTGGCGGCCTGTTATAAACCGATTAATGTCACCTTGCAGGGTATCGGCGTGTTTCCAACAGTGCGCAGTCCCAAGGTTGTCTGGGCCGGGATGCGGAACTGCGCTGCGTTGCTGGACTTGCAGCAGCAGCTTACGGACGGCCTGGGTGAGCTTGGTTTTCAAAAAGACAAAACGCCGTTTATGCCCCATATAACCCTGGGACGTGTTCGTGACGGTAGTGCGCGCAGCACGTTAAGCGCATTGCTTGAGGAGCGGCACAATCAACACTTCGGCGAATTTTTGGCCGATCGGCTTGCATTTATACATAGCGATCTGCAGCCGAGCGGCCCGGTATATACTCTATTGGAAGAATTTAAGCTGTAACACCACAGATGAAGGAGACTCAGCATGGCAAATGAGGATAACAAACAGCGCGCACTTGACATGGCGGTAAGCCAGATTGAAAAACAGTTCGGCAAGGGGGCCATCATGCGCCTGGGTGAGGAGGGCGCATTGGTGAAAGATGTCGCGGTTATTCCGACAGGATCTCTGAGCCTGGATCTGGCCTTGGGTCTTGGCGGCATTCCGCGCGGACGTGTGATTGAAATTTACGGACCGGAATCATCCGGCAAAACAACCCTGGCCCTGCATGTAGTTGCCGAGGCGCAGAAGATGGGCGGCTCAGCCGCGTTTATCGACGCCGAGCATGCTCTGGATGTGAGTTATGCCCGCAATCTGGGTGTTAAAACCGACGAGTTGCTGATCAGTCAGCCCGATAGCGGCGAGCAGGCCCTTGAGATTTGCGAAGTGCTGGTGCGCAGCGGCGCGGTTGATGTGGTGGTGGTTGATTCGGTCGCGGCCCTGGTTCCCCGGGCCGAGATCGAAGGCGACATGGGTGATTCGCACATGGGCCTGCAGGCCCGGCTGATGTCACAGGCCCTGCGCAAGCTCACCAGTTCAATCAACCGCTCGCGCACCGCGGTTATTTTCATCAATCAGATCCGCATGAAAATCGGCGTTATGTTCGGCAACCCCGAAACAACCCCCGGTGGCAATGCGCTGAAATTTTATGCCACCATGCGTATGGATATCCGCAGGATTGGCGCTATTAAAGAGGGAGATCAGGTTAAAGGCAACCGTACGCGGGTTAAGATTGTGAAGAACAAAATGGCGCCACCGTTTCGCCAGGTTGAGTTTGACATTATGTTTGGGGAAGGCATTTCGCGACATGGAGATCTGCTTGATCTGGGTGTTGAGCAAGGAGTGATTGATAAAAGCGGTGCCTGGTTTTCCTATAAAAAAGACCGTCTTGGACAGGGCCGCGAGAATGTGAAGATTTTTCTGCGCGACAACCCTGATATCTGCTCTGAGATTGAAGGTATTATCCGTGAGAAAGCCGGGCTGGTGATGACCGCTCCCGACAAGACCGGAAGCGAAGCTGATGCGGGCAAAGCCTGAAGAAGCGAATGCCAGGACCGTGCTGGCCACGGCCTACGCGATTTTGGCCCGCAGTTCTCACAGTCGCACGCAGGTGAGTGAGAAACTGGAACGTAAGGGTTTCTCCGGTGAACTGATTGAGAACTGCTTGAAGCGTTTGGAGGAGCTTGGGTACCTTGATGATGAGCAAGTTGCCAGACGCTGGGCCCAGGTAATGCTGCGCGAGCGCTTCTGGGGAATAATGAAGGCCGAGCAGCAGTTGCAGCAGCGCGGCATCGAGCGAGAGCTTGCCCGGCAGGTTGTGGAAGAAGCGCAGCGGGAGTTTCCGCAGATAGACGGTGCCCGGCAGGCTCTTGCCGGGCATTTCAGTGATAGGACAAAGGATATTCCGCTTGCAAGGGTTGTTAATTTTTTGCGCTCGCGCGGTTTTAGCGGCGAGGTTGTATATACCGCAGCGCGGGAGTGGGAGAAGAAAAAAGTCGGGCGCGAACCTGATATTGAAGGATAGTCTGTAGGGTGCGCCGTGCGCACCGTCAGCAACTGTAAAACGGTTTTATGGTGCGCACGGCGCACCCTACGGATCTTTTCACGTAAATATCTAATTGAACAGGAAAGAATCGACGATGAAAACAGCAGCTGAGATCAGAGCAGCGTTTCTGGATTTTTTTGAACAAAACGGACACACCATTGTACAAAGTTCACCGGTTGTCCCTCAAAAAGATCCGACGCTGATGTTTACCAACGCGGGTATGAATCAGTTTAAGGGCGTTTTTCTGGGTGAGGAAAAGCGTGCCTACAGCCGGGCCACATCGGTTCAAAAGTGCGCCCGTGCAGGCGGCAAGCACAATGATCTTGAAAACGTTGGCCGCACTGCACGTCATCACACTTTTTTTGAAATGCTGGGCAACTTTTCTTTCGGGGATTATTTCAAGAAGGAAGCCATTGCCTATGCCTGGGAGTTTATGACCGTTCGGCTTGGTATTGATCCCGCCCGGCTTTGGGTGAGCGTATACGAGAAGGATGACGAGGCCTTTGATTTGTGGGAACAGATGCCGGGCTTGCCTCCAGGCCGCATCGTGCGCCTGGGTGAGAAGGATAATTTCTGGTCCATGGGCGATACCGGACCCTGCGGACCCTGTTCCGAGATCCATATTGACCAGGGTGAGAACTTTAGCTGTGGCCGTCCGGATTGCGCTGTTGGTTGCGATTGCGACCGGTTTCTAGAGTTGTGGAACCTTGTGTTTATGCAATATAACCGCGATGCGGATGGAAAACTCACGCCCCTGCCCAAACCCAGTATCGATACCGGCATGGGTCTGGAACGAGTGACCGCGGTCCTGCAGCAGGTGCCGAGCAATTACGATAGTGATTTATTTCAGCCCCTGATTCGTTCAATTGAATCTATCAGCAAAAAGTCCTATGGGAAGAAAGATGAGCATGATGTCTCAATGCGGGTAATAGCCGATCATGCCCGGACGGCCGCATTTCTGATTGCCGAAGGTGTGCTGCCCTCCAATGAGGGCCGCGGTTATGTGCTGCGCCGCATTATGCGGCGCGCCATGCGGCACGGCAAGTTGCTCGATATCAACAAACCATTTCTGCATCAAATTGTGGCCGTGGTGGCCGAACAGATGCGTGATGTGTATCCGGAGGTTCAGCGCTCAATTGACTTTATCAGTAAGGCGGTGCTCAATGAGGAGCAGGCTTTTATAGCAACGCTTGAATCAGGTTTGAGAATTCTTTCCGATGAAATGGCGTGTTTGAAAGCTGACGGCGCGCAGTGCATTCCTGGTGCGACGGTTTTTAAGCTCTATGATACGTGCGGGTTTCCGGTTGACCTGACCCGTGATATTGCCGCTGAGCAGGATCTTGAAATCGATACGCAGGGCTTTGAGACTGCCATGCAGGAACAGAAGAAGCGCGCCCGGCAGGCCTGGAAGGGCTCCGGGGATGAAGCCGTGACCGGTGTATATCGCGAGCTTGAACAGAAGGGACGGCATGGTGTATTCGCAGGCTATACGAACTGTGATTTAAAGACCCGGATCGTCACAATACTCAGTGACCGGCAGGAAGTTGATTCGGCTGGCCCGGGCAGCGTCGTGCAATTGATATCGGAGGATACACCGTTTTATGGTGAATCCGGAGGGCAGGTCGGTGACGCGGGTGAGATCACCGCTTTGAATTTCAAGGTGGAAGTCACCGATACGATTAAGCCGGCCGGTGATTTGATTGTGCATGTGGGCAAGGTTACCTCCGGCACGCTCAAGCTCGGTGCGGAAGGGCACTTCAAGGTTGATCCTGTTCGGCGCAAAGCCATAGCCAGCAATCACACGGCCACGCATATTTTGCATGCTGTTTTGCGTGAGTGTTTGGGCACGCATGTTAAGCAGGCCGGATCGCTGGTTACGCCCCAGCGGATGCGCTTTGATTTTACGCATTTTGAAGCAGTCGACGAAAAGCAGTTGCGTGAGATTGAGGCCAAGGTCAATGAGCGTATCCGATGCAATGCATCTGTGACAACTGAACAGATGACGCAGGAGGAGGCGATTGGCCGCGGGGCAACGGCTCTGTTTGGTGAAAAGTATACTGAGCAGGTGCGGGTGGTCAGCCTTGGTGATTTTAGTATGGAGCTGTGCGGTGGAACGCATATTAGTTCGACCGGAGAAATCGGTCTGTTCAAGATTGTGAGTGAAGGTGCGGTTGCAGCCGGTGTGCGTCGGATTGAGGCGGTCAGCGGGGTTGGAGCCTGTGAGTACGTGGCTGCGCAGGAGCAGCAGCTGCGCTCGGCAGCCGATCTGTTGAAAAGCGACCGCAATGCTGTTGTTGACAAGGTTGAACGTTTGATAGAACAGAATCGCCAGCTTGAACGCGAGATTGAAACATTGAAGAGCCGCCTGATTGCCGGGCAGGCCGCAAATATTCTTGATGGCGTGCGCGAGATCAACGGTGTCAAGGTGCTGAGCGCGATCGTGGATGAAAGTGATCCCAAGGCTCTGCGATCTTACGGCGACAAAACGCGTGATCAGCTTGGCAGCGGCATTGTCGTGATTGGTGCAAAAACCAGTGGCGGTGTGCAGATTATCTGTATGGTTACCTCTGATCTGACGAAAAGGTTTTCAGCCGGCAAGATTATTAAAGAAATCGCACCGATTGTAGATGGTCGCGGTGGCGGTAAGGCTGAAATGGCTCAGGCCGGGGGCAAGAATCCCGAGCGTTTGCAGGAAGCGCTAGACGCGGCGGTCGCGTTGATTGAAAAGCAGTGATGTTCAAGGTTCAATGTTGAACGTCCAAGGTTAATGAAGATGTAGGGTGGACCCGTGCAGCGCGTCCACCTTTTTTTTGGAGGGACACGCTCCCGCGTGTCCGAAAATCCTGTTATGCCGGACTTCGATCCGGCATCCAGAATCTTCAACAAAATTGCCATCACCTTTCTTTGCTCGTTCAAAGAAAGGTGATACCTAAGAAAAGACGCCCCGGCGTTTCGCGCCCTGAAGGGTCCCCTCGCCGAGCTCATGAATCGCGGGAACGGCAGGCAGGGTCTGTGCCCTGCAGTTATGAGTATGGAGCAATGTAATTAAGATTTCTTCCTCCGAACTCCGAATTCAATATTCCAAACTATCATGGCAGCGAAATGATGGGGTTGAAATTCAAAGAGCTAAAAATCTGAATTTTTTATTGCTCATTTGCGCCTGGTAGTATCCTGATTAGGCAAAAAAAGTATTTCGTGATTTCATTTATACCGATATAACTACATCTGACGATAAAATTAAAAAGTCATTTCAGGTTATTACAAAAAAGAGGTCGGGGTTATACCCCATAAATGGTGTATAACCCCAGAAGGTTATTGGACACTTTTGGTGTCTAATCTATGTTATGCGCAAACACCAATTGTATCAGGAGTAATTTGAAAATGATAAAATGGCATGCAATATGGGCAGTAATAAAAGGCGAACCGCTAAATCCTGATAAAACAATTAAACGCAATGCGGGCATTGGTCTGTTATTTATATTTGGCGGCGCAATGTTGATCGTCATGCTTCAGACCGGAAAACTGCCCTATACTCAATACATGATTCCCATAGGTGTAATTGAGTTCTGTGTAGGAGCCTTCGCATGCTACAGTTGGGTAATCGCTCGAAATGACAAAATCCGCCGGAACAAATTACTCGTTATTCAGGGCAAGATATTTCTCTTTGTTATTTTTGCATTCACCCTTTGGTTCATTTCTTTTCTTTATTCAATTGCCTACCCAGCACCTAACGTTAAAACTATTCAAGGTGGTATTGGATACTCTCCAGGTATCATAATAGGTTCAATATTATATTTTGGACGACACATTTCAGATTTCACAGCGGTGTATGAAAAGGATACTAAGAAATATACAAAAAACCTTTTAATGGTCGGCGGGGCGATTGAAGTTATTGTCATTTTTTTGTTTGTACAAGTGATAATGGCACAGTAAAAGACCAAAAGACGGGGTCGGACCAAGACAAATTATTGTAATTACTTTAAAAATTTAATTATATAAGGCTATATTTAACCTTAGAAGTCCCTTTTTAGGGGTAAAATGGAGGCTTTAAGAAAAAAGTGAGGGGTGGCGTTTATGTGCTGAAGGCAACACAAAATCCTTACAGCACTGTTTTCGCTACTAAAAAGGGCTTTCTAAGCCTAAAAAACGATTGCTTTTGGGATGCTTATTAAGGAGTTACGGACGGTTGGGTTGGTCCGACCCTGGTTACATCATATCGTTCGAAATCTATATGATGCAACAAATTGGTAAATCGTAGATCTTTGTTCCTCTTTGCTGCTTCTCGCATCCTGTCCAATCCGCTTAACGCTGATCCCAACCCCTGAGTGCTGGTCACGGTCGTCTGGACACGGTTCCCTTCGGTCGGAGGACTTTTCTCCACGAATTCCGCCAGTGTTTGACCACTTGTGTTGGGTTGTTCACCTTTATTCACTCGCTTCATCGATACTATTCTTCCGTCCGACTTCCCAGAAGTATAAAAGTTGGACGTTCGGCCTCTGGCCTTCTCCTACCGAACCAGCGCCGGATTATTGCTGGTCTCCCTTTGGAATCTCCCGGTTTCCGTGCTAAGAGCTTGCGTACATGTACCAGGTCTATGACTCCGCGGATCCGGCACGCCACTTGCGGTAGCGCAACGCACCGTTTTGCCTTCCCCACCAAATCACAAGGTCGGCAATCCGAATAAGGTGATTTCGGAGCTCTATAGCTAGGCCTGTACGTACCCCTGTCAACGCTTCGCCGCTCCCTTACGGGTAGCCGACGCATGACTCGGAGGCCATAGCTGGTCGCTATTCATTACTATGCGGGGGACTTTCACCCCTTACTCTTTGCCGGCTTTTACCGGCGCTTTCGGTTTGACCCCAAGAACTTCCAAAACAATATTACGTATAAAGTTTTTTGGATTATTTAAGAAAAACATATAATTTTTTACAAACATGTTGACACCCCGGAAGCCGTTGAGATATAAACTATTTAAGATATTTTGCTGGTCAAATCTGTCACATGAACCCAAATCTTGAGAATGAAATGATGGATGCAGAATTAAAGCTGGACGAAAAGAAGCTGGACAGGATTATTGAGCTCTACGAAGGCCTGCCAGGGCAGGTGATGTCGACCATGGAAGCGGTCCAGGAAGAAGAGGGCTATGTGCCCAAAGTGGCGCTGAAGTATATCAGCGACAAAACCGGCGTGCCTTTTTCCCAGCTCTACAGCGTGGGCACCTTCTATTCCGGATTCAGCCTCAAGCCCCGCGGCAAGCACATCATCACCCTGTGCGAAGGTACCAGTTGCCACGTGCGCGGCGGCCCGCGGCTGCTGGCGACCCTCTGGGAGCTTTTGAAGATTAGCCCCGAGGAGCGGAGCGAAAAGTCCGTTACCACCGAAGACCGGCTTTTCACGATTGAAAAAACCCGCTGCCTGGGCTGCTGCAGCCTGGCCCCGGTTGTGAAGGTGGATGAGGATATCTACGGCTACCTGACGTTCAAAAAACTGCCCGAAATCTTGGAAAAATATGGATGGAATAAATAGTGAAACTAAGCAACCCTGATTACCTGAAAAAAGTGAAACAGGAGGGCCTGGAAACATTGCTTCCGGGCAAACCCAGAATTGCGGTCGGCTTTGGGAGCTGCGGCATTGCGGCCGGGGCCGACGCCGTGTACCGGGCGCTGCAGGCCGAGATTGCCAAAAGAAAGCTCGACGTCGTCCTGACCAAGGTCGGCTGCATCGGCTACTGCACCGTGGAGCCCATTGTCAATGTAGGGCTACCCGGCAAGCCGCTGCTGCTGTACGCCCGGGTGGATGCGGCCGATGCCGCGGCCATCATCGACCACGCGGTGCGCGAGGAGGTCTACCAGGAGAAGGCGCTGTGCAAAATCGAGAAGTGGGACCACATCACGCAGGGCAACAAGATGTCATACGGCAAGGGCTATAGGGACGTAACGCCCTATGCGGAGGTGCCGTTTTTCAGCCCGCAGAAAAAAATCGTGCTGCGCAATGCCGGGCTGATCAATCCCGAGGACATCCGGGAGTATTTTGCGGTGGGCGGGTTTTCAGCTGTGCTCAAAGCCCTCTTCAGCATGACGCCCGAGACGGTGATCGCGGAGGTGCTGGCCGCCGGGCTGCGCGGCCGGGGCGGCGCGGGGTTTCCCACAGGACAAAAATGGAAATTCGCGCGCAATGCCGCCGGGGACCGTAAGTTCATTATCTGCAACGCCGACGAGGGCGACCCCGGGGCGTATATGAACCGCAACGAAATGGAGAGCGACCCGTGCATGCTGATCGAGGGCATGATTATCGGGGCCTATGCCATCGGTGCCGGCGAGGGCATCATCTATATTCGCGAGGAATACCCCCTGGCGATCAAGCGGCTGCAGAGTGCCATCAACCATGTCCGGGAATACGGGTTCCTGGGCCGCAACATCCGCGGCTCCGGTTTTGACTTTGACATCAGCATCGTCAAGGGCGCAGGGGCTTTTGTCTGCGGCGAGGAAACCGCGCTGATCGCCTCCATCGAAGGGCACGCGGGTCGCTCGCGCACCCGGCCGCCCTTCCCGGCGGAAAAGGGCCTTTACGGGATGCCGACCAACATCAACAACGTGGAGACCTGGTGCAACGTTCCCGTGATTATCTCCCGGGGCGCCGGGTGGTTCGCGGAAACCGGCACGGACACGAGCAAGGGCACTAAGGTGCTCTCCCTGGTGGGCAAGGTCAGCCAGGCGGGGCTGGCGGAAATTCCGCTGGGCACGTCCATCAAAACGCTGCTGTATGACATTGGCGGCGGCGGGCTGGACGGCAAGCAGGTCAAGGCGGTCCAGACCGGCGGGCCTTCCGGCGGCTGTATCCCCGCGGCCATGTTCGATGCGGCCATCGATTATGAAAGCCTGACCAAGCTGGGCGCCATCATGGGCTCCGGCGGCGTGGTGGTGGTGGATGAGGACACCTGCATGGTGGACATGGCCCGCTACTTTGTCGACTTCACCAAGGAGGAGTCCTGCGGCAAGTGCGCTCCCTGCCGGGAGGGCCTCAAGCACATGCTGGACATCCTGACCCGGATCTGTGAAGGCAAGGGCACGCTAGAGGACCTGCCCGTGCTGGAGGACCTGTCCGACCTGATCAAGAAGGCCTCCCTTTGCGGCCTGGGACAAAGCGCCCCAAATCCGGTCATCACGACGCTGCGCTATTTCAGAAACGAATACGAAAACCACATCAAGGAAAACCGCTGTGAGGCCGGATCCTGCGAGGCGCTTTTTCTGGCACCGTGCGAAAACGCCTGCCCCATTCACATGAATATCCCCGGGTACGTGACCCTGATCAAGGAAAACAAGCTCGGCGAGGCCTACGAACTGATTCTGCAGGACAACCCGCTGCCCGCCAGCACGGGGCGCGTGTGTCACCATCCCTGTCAGGGCCGCTGCCGTCGTGTGGAGGTGGAGGCCACGGTATCCGCCCGGGAGCTGCACCGGTATGTGGCCGACACCATGCAAGCCGACGGCGGCCGGGCGCATAAGCCGAGCCCGCGCAAGCTGAAGAAAACCGGCAAGAAAATTGCCGTGGTCGGGGCGGGGCCGGCCGGGCTGACCGCCGCGTACTACCTGGCGCGGATGGGGCACGGCGTGACGGTTTACGACGCGCTGCCTGTGGCGGGCGGCATGCTGGCCTACGGCATCCCGGAGTTCCGGCTTCCCGCCGAGGTGCTTTCCCGCGAAGTCAAGTTCATCGAAAAGATGGGCGTGAAATTTGTGTTCAACACCGCCATCGGCAAAGACAAGAGCCTGAAGGCTCTCAAAAAAGAAAACGACGCGGTCTTCCTGGCTATCGGCGCGCACCGGGAGGTGCCCATGAAAATTAAGGGCGAAGACCTGCAGGGGGTGCTGAGCGGCATTGAATTCCTGCGGGATGTGAACATGGGTAAAGAAGTTGAAATCGGCGAAAAGACCGTTATTATCGGGGGCGGAAACGTGGCCATCGATGCCGCCCGGGTGGCCAGCCGCCTCGGCGCGGAGGTGACCATCCTGTACCGCCGTGAGAAATCCGACATGCCGGCCGAAGAGGAGGAGATCAGCCAGGCCGAGGAGGAGGGCATCCCGGTCATGACCCTGGTGGCACCGGAGCGGATTCTGGCCGGCAAGGGCTGCGTGCGGGGCATCTCGGTCACCAGGTGCACCCCGGGCGAGTTCGATCTGTCGGGTCGCCGCCGTCCGGTTCCGGGCAAAGAAACGCTCACTATCGAGTGCGACTCGGTGATATCGGCCATCGGCCAGCGGCCCGACTCGGCGTTTATCGGCAAGCTCGGCATCGAGATCAACCGCAACGGGACCATTTCGGTGGATCCCTTTACCCTGGAAACCAGCGTGGCGGGCGTGTATGCCGGCGGCGACCTGGTGACCGGCCCCGACACGGTCAGCGGCTCCATGGCCTACGGCAAGCGTTTTGCCCAGATCATCGACGGCCGGCTCATGCCGGAGGAGCGCACCCACAAGCTGCTGAAATCGTTTTCTTACAGCAACGCCGTTGCCGTGGAGCCTGAGGGCGGGGACCGCAATCCCATGCCCATGATTCCGCCTTCAAAAAGGCGGCGCAATTTTGACGAGGTGACCCTTTGCTATTCGGAGAAAACAGCCAAAGCCGAAGTGATCCGCTGCCTGCGCTGTGATGTGAAAGAGTAAAAATACTTCGCAACTCTAACCCCGCTCAAAGACGGGGTTTTAATGACAAACAGAAATCACTTTACCGGGACGTTTTATGAGCACTGTAACCATTGTTTTAGACGGCAAAAAATACCAGGCGGAAGCCGGCGAGCCCGTGCTGAAGGTGGCCCGCCGAGAGGGAATCAACATTCCGGCCCTGTGCTACCATGAGGGGCTGGCCGCGTACGGCGCCTGCCGGCTTTGTATGGTGGAGGTGGTGGCCGGCGGCCGGCCGGGCATGACCACCTCATGTACGCTGGCATCGTCAGACGGCCTCGAGGTGAAAACCGACACCGAGCAGATCAGCCGCATTCGCAGGGGGCTGCTTGAGCTCTACCTGGCCCAGGCGCCCGACGCCAACAAGATAAAAGAAATGGCCGCGGACTACGGGGTCACCGAGTCGCGCTTTGCAAAGCCGCGCGAGGCCGATGCGCCGGAGGAAAAATGTGTGCTCTGTGGCCTGTGCGTGCGGGTTTGTAACGAGGCCGTGGGGGCCGGCGCAATTAATTTCATCGGCCGGGGCCCGGAGACATGCGTCAACTCCCCCTACATGGAGTCGTCGGACAAGTGCATCGGCTGCACGAGCTGTGCCGATGTGTGCCCCACCGACATGATCACCATTACCGACCGCGACGGCGTGCGCATGGTGGAAACCTGGTCCCGGACGCAGGTGCAGATCCAGACATGCCGGATATGCGGCGCCGACTGCGGTCCCGTGCCCATGTTGGATGTGGTGTACCGGGGGGTTCCCAATCTGTCGGATGAACTGCGGGATTTGTGCACCAAGTGCCGCCGGCGGCTGAAGATTCGCAAGTTCTCCCAAATGTCCATGCGCGGGCATTAGCCCGGATTATTCACCAATTATCTACTGTGACTTGAAGCGCCCTGTGTTTAAAGGGCGCTTCACTCTTTTGATCCTCAAAATAGTGCAACTATGCCTCCGGGTCTCCGGGATTATGCCTTGAGGCTTTGCCGAGAGGCATACAAATAAATATTAATGGGCAAGGGGTCAGGTCTGCCATTGACTATTAGATTGGGCAACGGCAGACCTGTCCCCATCAGAATTTTTGGAGTGCTCTGAACATCGAGTTTGAGGATTTAAAAAACTCATAACAATCGGTTTGAGAGGGACGCGGCAAAAATCTGCCGCGCCCCTCATCCGTAACGTTATTTTTCAGACAAACCCTACGTTAAACATTGGTCAATCTAATGAGTAAATCAGTAAAAGCTTTTTTATTATCAGCTTTGGTATTTCCAGGAAGCGGGCACTTTTTTCTGAAGAAGCTGATTCCTGGCGCTATATTGGCAATCATATCTATTGTATGCCTCTGCTTGATAATGGTTGCCGCTGTGGAAGTAGCGCAAGAGATAAGTACAAAAATTCAAACAGGTGAAATTCCTCTTGATGTAAGTAAAATAACAGAGGCACTATCAAAACAACAAACTGACAGCGCAGACTTAGTTAATGTAGCAACTTATTTGTTTGGCATCTGTTGGATTATTGGCATTATTGATTCTTTTAGAATTGGTAGATTGCAAGACAAAGCCGACAATATTAAGCGAAAATTAACATAACAAACCGCTACCTGAGCGCAACGTTATGGCGCAAATAGACTCTTCAGAATAGGCATCAGTAAATTGACGTTTAGATTACTATGCGGAAATTAAATATGTTGCAGTAACCTATGATTATTAAAACCAAAGAACCATCAGAACCTGTTGTTACATGCGCAAATTGTCAAGCGTGTTGCTGTCGCTTGGAAGTGATGCTTATTACTGATACAGGTGTTCCAGAAGAATACATTTCAGTCGATGAAGGCGGCGTACAAACGCTAAGACGCTTGGAAGGTGGTTGGTGCTCAGCTTTAGACCGAGAAACTATGATGTGTACAATTTACGATAATCGGCCTTGGATTTGTCGAGAGTTTGAAATGGGTTCCTATGAGTGCATAGTTGAGCGTAAGGCTCATATGTGATTTCAACCTCTGCGCCATAACATGCTGAGGGTGGTAGGGGTCACATCTTCATATGTCATATTTGAAAATTTGAATTCCTGACGAAGATTTTACATGTGGAAATACCGGGACACTTACCATGTTTCCTTGTGCCTCGGACATAGCTTCAGCAGATGATCCCCAAAAATCTTTTCAGGAACTTGCATGAAGACTGGACCCCGATTTTTACCGGAGTGACGACTTTTTAAGGGGGCCTGTCAACTTTGAACATTGAACATCGAATACAAGACTGTGGAAAGAAAGTAAGGTGAACGTGTGCAGCAAGATCTCTCTCTTCGGTCGAGATGACAACATCGTGTTGCATGGTTTCGCTTTTAGGATTTTAAAACCCGTTGCAGCGCAGCCGAGCGAAGCGCATGAATACGGAAAAAAGGAGTCACTTGTTTGAGGCCCGATAGGTCGGGCACGAGTTTGTGACGACGCCGTGTTTATGTGTTTCACAAGGAGAGCCGCAGGCCAAGCTGCTGGGCACCTTTTCTTTTGTTCGTTGAGTCAAGGCTTCCAGTCTTGACCGCTGCGCTCTTTGGAGTGAGCAAAGGGCTATAGCTGTCAGCCCAAAGGGGCTGACTCAATGAACGTAAAAGGTTTGTAACATTGAACTTTGAACCAGAGGACAGCCTGCTCCTACGCTCCGAACTCCAAACTTTTTTATTCTACTTTCACATTATCCAGAAATGTTCGCAGTGTGAAGCGCAGGTAGGTGCCGAGCAGGACGATTCGGTTCTGTTGAGGAAGGGATGCGTACATATTGATCATACTGGGAGCGTTGGCACCCAGCAGAAGTATCAAAGGTTCAGTGGTCTCAGGCGTGTATACCTGCAGGGTGAACGCCGGAGGATCAAGACCGTAGAGTGTCTCATCTTCGCCCGGTTCAAGTTCATCGATCATAACCGCGCCGGCAATTGCATTTACCAGGCTGTTGATGAGGTCTGTGGATGCGCGCGAGCCGGTTGGCTCAACAACGTTCATCTCTTTGTCACTTCGTGCAAGCCGTACGATTTTTTCTCCGTCACTGACAAGTACGCCGATGATGTCAGCGGTTTCCAGTGGGAACACGCGCTCATATGTCTCAGCGGGCATAACGGCCACAGGCTGCGGCGCATCAGTGCTTTCAAACAGCAGTACATAGATTAATAATCCACAGAAGATCAGGAACCAGAGGGCAAGGCGTTTGACATTCATGCGCGGCGTCGCCTCCACCAGCTGACAGCCAGGCCGCACAGCAGCACAAGCGCGGGCAGCGCGACAACGCACAGCCAGTATACTATTTGCCCTTGCCGTTTGGTCATGAAGTACATTTCAGGCGCTGCGCCAGAGGAACTGCGTGATGTGAGCAGGTCGCGCTGGTCAGCGAGCCAGTTGACTGTGTTTAAAAAGAAATCCTTGTTGCCGACAAGACTGAAATAGTGATTAGAAGCAAAATTTGAGTTGCCCATAACAATAAGGCATCCTGCGGGGGTATCTAAATCTTGCGGGGGCAGTTCTGCAATAACAGCGACCGGCACCGGGCCGGCCTTGTCGGTAACGGGGTCGAACCCTACGGATCCGTCGCGGACGCTTTGCGTGTCGCGTTCAGCCCAGCTGTCAGGACCGGATGCGGCCAGTACTGTCCGGGTTCTTCCCTCTGCGGTCGTTGTCCGGGGTAGAACCGAGCGGCAGTATGGAAAAACAACATTTTTATTCATGAAATCCGCAATCGGGTGGCGTTCATCCGGGGTGATCAATGGTGTTAACACGTCAAAGCCCATCAGTTTGCTGCTTGTGTCAATGATATAGTCGCGCTGCAGTTCTATTGCGTAGTGTTCCCGCAGGAACTGCTCAAGGCGGGGCAGAGGGAACGAGTCAATGAGCATGAGAACCCGGCCGCCTTGTTGGAGGTAGCTATATATCAGTTCAAGTTCGTGGGCCAGGTAGTCCTCCTGCGGTCCGGCAATGATGAGAATAAGTGTGTTGTCGGGTACCTGGGGTGCGTTCATTAACAGCAGTGGTTCCACATGGTAGTTTTCAAGGTCGAGCGCGTGCCGTACCTGGCTGAAACTGTTGACGGCATCAACAGTTTCGAGGCTTTTCTCCCCGTGTCCGCCCACAAACCGCACGATTTTTTTATTTTTTTCAGTCAGCTGTATCAGGGCCGTGACCAGCTTCTCTTCGCTGAAATAGTTTATTCGTTCCCGCTTACCCTGATATTCAATAATCGCAGCACCGTAATTTGTGATGTCAAAGCTCGCAGCACGTGCGGGGTTTTTGTCTAGATCAATGAACTGAAAGGCCAGCAGGTCGGATGTGCGCTGCAGTAAATCCAGCACATCCTGGAATTGTTCTTTCTCGTTACGTTTATGAAAAATTGTTATCTGCAGGGGTTCTTTCAGCGTGTCAAGTACGCGCAGGGTCAGGGGAGCAAGCGTGTAGGATTTTTCAGGTGTCAGGTCAAAGCGGACCCTGTGACGGAAGGCGATGTAGTTTGCGAGTCCTAGGCTTCCCGCCACCAGGCTCACCAGCAACACAAGCTCAAGCACGTAGAGATATTTCCTGGCAATGCGGGGCTTGTTCATTTCAGGCCCCTCCATGTGCGCGCGGCCAGTGAACAGCGCGTGAGAAAGAGGAAGAAAAACACCAGACTCACATAGTACATAACTGAATCAGTGTCGATCACGCCCCGGATGAAGTTGAGGAAATGTTCAGATAACGATATTTGATGTAGGACAGCGATTGTCTGCTGGCCGGCAATGCCTTCATTCCAGTCAAGGTTCCACAGGGTCAACAGTACGGCAATTGTCACGATGGAGGCCACAATCTGGTTTTCGGTAAGCGAAGAGACAAACGTACCGCAGGCGATACAGGCCGCGCCCAGTAAGAAGAGACCAAGGTAGCACGCAAACAGGGGGCCGACTTCAACGCCGAAGTAGAGTGCGATCAAGGCCGGATACAGCAGAGTCAGGGCCAGCATCAGCATATACACCAGCAGACAGGCGGTATATTTCCCCAGGATGATATCAATGTCGCGCAGGGGTGCTGTGAACAGAAGCTCAATCGTGCCCATCTTTTTTTCTTCAGCAAACAGGCGCATGGTCAGCAGTGGAATCAGGGTCAGCGGTGCGAACCGCAGGTAATGAAACGTGTATTGCCACAGCCCGAGTTTCAAATCAGAGCCCACAAAGGTAAGAAACATCACCAGGTAGGTGTAAAATGAATAACCGGCTACGACTAGAAACATGGCGATAACCACATACGCGATTAGCGAGGAGAAGTGGGAACGCAGTTCTTTTTTGAGGATGCTCAGCATGTTCATGGCTGTATGCGCTTCTGGGTGTCTATGAGCTGAATGAATATCTCTTCCAGTGTCATGGGATCGGGGCCAAGGGCGCGCAGGATCCAGCCGCCTTCGCACACGCAGCGCGCCAGCTCATTTGCGATCAACGCCCCTGGTTCGGTTTCCAGCGTAAAGGTTGCCGTTGGGTTGTTTTCGCTGTGCGTCGGGATGACTGTGCGCACGCCGTCAACTCGTCGCAGGGCTGCGGCAATGTCAACGGCCGGGCCGTCAGCCTCCAGAGACAAACGCGGTATTTTCTGAATACGTTGCACCAGGTTGGCCGGTGTATCAAGGGCCAGCAGGCGGCCTTCGTAAATAATAATCACCCGGTCGCAGGTTATGCTGACTTCGGGCAGAATGTGTGTACTCAAAATAACGGTTTGATCCCCGCCCAGTCCCTTAATCAGTCCTCGGATATCGGCAATTTGGCGGGGGTCAAGCCCTACGGTCGGTTCATCCAGAATGAGAACCTCAGGGTTGTTGAGCAGAGCCTGGGCAATCCCGACTCTCTGGCGGTATCCTTTGGACAGCATGCCGATCATGCGGCGCGAATGGGTTTCAAGTCCGCAGCGTTCAATAACCTCGGCAACTTCGGACGCGCGTGCGCGACGCGGCACGCCTTTTATCTCGGCAAAAAAATTGAGATAGCCTGTCACTGTCATGTCGTGATACAGGGGCACGCTTTCAGGCAGGTAGCCCACAGAGCGGCGAACGGCAAAAGGATCTTGCAGGATATCATGACCGCATATGCGGGCTGTTCCGCTGGTGGGCGGGAAAAAACAGGTCAGGATGCGCATGGTGGTGGTTTTGCCGGACCCGTTTGGGCCTAGAAATCCCATGATCTCACCCTTGTTGATACTGAAGGAGATATCCTGAATGCCGCGGGACGGCCCGTATGTTTTCGTTAGATGTTCAACTTCAATTGCGGGCATGTGCGTTCGGTGACCGTGTTGTTCTAGCAGGTTGTTGAAAAACGTCCGTCTGCTGCGGTACGCTACGCCAGCGTACGAATAAGTACGCCTCATTCCTCATGACTTCGCGCGCCTTGCATCCGGGAATTTTTCAACAGCCTGTTAAAAAAGATTTTTCAACAATCTGATAGTGATGTGCTGTTTGGGCCTGTTTGGGTTGGTCTGGCCTGCGTCCATCGTAAAGACAAAATTTGTAACATGTTCGAGTGGGCCTGTCAATGAAGCGCCGGGCTGCCGAGGGTCCTACATGCCAAAATGCATGTCAAGGGAGCGTTCAATGCCGCCCTTTGCACCAAAGAGTGCTTTCCACACCCGTACGCCCGGGTCATGATCAACCAGCGTTTTTAAATAGTCGTTAAAGACCGTCTGCGTTTTGCGCAGTTCCTCGCCCGATTTCGCTTCGGTTTCATTTACTACATCGCAGAATAAATTGAGGTACTCTATGTAAATGCCGCCAGCCAGTTCATCCAGCTCAGCTGGGAAGCTTACCTGACAAGCTGCCGGTGAAAACACTTCCTGTACCTGGCCCGTCTGTTTCTTTTCATACTTTATTAGTTCCGGGTAGCGGTTGCGGATAGTGAGCATGCGGTCAAAAATTGCACTGTCATCGTGATGGGTTTTTCCTGCGCGGTGAATGTCGACAATCAGCATTTTTTTCTTACCCGTGCGCATTACCTCTCCCGCGAATACAGGCAGGTCATATTCAACACGCGGCCTGATGAAGTGAGAACGCACGGCAAAGTATGCGGGCAGTTGCGGCCGTATAAACACGACCCGCAACAAACGCGCAGTGCTGAAAACCTCACCGTCGATTTTCATCAGGCCCAGCGCGCGCAGTGGGCGCTCGGGGAAGGGGTGTTTCAACGAGACCGGCATGAGCTGGTAGCGTTTGCGCATTTCAGCTTGGGCACGGCTGTGAATGTCCATTAAATCCGTCATGGGGATGTATCCTTTCCTGTACGACTGGTTGGTAGTTCAGTCCGTTGGTTGCGGTGCAATTCGCGTGTAGGCAGCGCGCATAAGTTCAAGCGCTTCCGGGCACAGTTCCCAGGCGGGAAGCCGGAGCCTGTCAGCCTGCATGAGCTTGTCGTCAAAGGGTAAAAATCCAATGACATCCAGACCGTCTGCGTTCTCGTTGATGAAATTCGTGTCAGATTGACTGCGTATTTTGTTGGCAATCAGGCAGATGTTTTCAAGATGAAGATCACGGGCAAGAGTGCGGATTGTGCGTGCGGTTTCAATGCTGCGCATGCCCGGTTCCACCACCACGACCAATTGATTAACGGCCTGAGCGGTTGCGCGTCCCAGGTGTTCTATGCCGGCTTCCATATCCATTATTACTGCTTCATTGCGATACAGTATCAGGTTTTGTATCAGGGCCTTCAGCATGGCACTTGCAGGGCAGATGCAGCCGCTGCCGCCCTGTTTCACCGTGCCCATTTTTAATAGCTTGATGCCGTCCTGTTCTTGCCAGAGCTTTTCCGGAAGATCCGCAACATGCGGATTGATTTTAAAAAAGGAGCCGACATTGCCGGGAGCGGCACCGGTGCGCTCTTCAATCAGCTCCGGCATGGATGTCAGCGGAACAGTTTTATCATCATCACAGATTCCGACAGCTGCGCCCAAGTTCGCGTCTGGATCGGCATCAACCGCAATAACAGAACACCCGCGCTCGACAAGCGCGCGGCTCAGCAGGGCTGCCACGGTTGTTTTACCAACCCCGCCCTTGCCGGTTACAGCAATTTTTAAGGGTGTATCCATGCGGAGTTGCTTCCTGTCTCCGGTTTGTACGCATTGGTCTACAACAGTCTTATTTTATATCATACCCGGGGCTGAACAGCAATCATCTGCGTGCGGTTGTCACACATGAAATATATACATTAATTGTAGCAGCTAAAAAATAGTGCAAAAAAAACCTTTGGCATATAGGTTGAATATCCGATATATATTAACGGGGCTAGACTTACATTAACCATTTCTGTGGATATAACCTTGATAAAAGATGATGTTGTCATTCTGATCGTGGACGATGAAACTAATTCCCGGGACACTCTGATGGAGATGCTGGCCGGGGAAGGCTACGAAGCGCATGGAGCTGAGTCCGCTTCCGGTGCTCTTGAAATGCTGAGTTCAAGCGTCTATGATCTGGTGATAACCGATTTGATTATGCCTCGCGTTGACGGCATTGCCCTGACTAAGCAAATCAAGACACTTGGCCTTGATATGCCGATTATCGTTGTTACGGGTTTCGCAACTATTGAATATGCGGTCGAATCGATGAAAGCCGGTGCTTTTGATTTTATCACCAAACCGTTTAATTTTGAACAGATCAAGCTTACGATTGAAAAAGCGCTTGACACCAAACAACTTCGGCAGCTTGCGAGCAAGAGTGAGTTTTACCGCCAGCTTTCGCACAGCGATGAGCTGACCCAGCTTGCCAATTATCGAGCGTTCCATGAAACATTTCAACGCGAGATTGACCGTGCCCTGCGCTATAATCATTTTTTGGGTTTGTTGGTGATTGATATTGATGACTTTAAAAAATGTAATGACACCTACGGTCACTTGGCGGGAGATTCAGCGTTGAAGCAGACCGCGAGTATTATAAAGCAGAGTACACGCGGATGTGATTTTATTGCCCGCTACGGTGGTGATGAGTTTTTTGCAGTTTTAACCGAAACGGATGAGCCCGGAGCAGTGGTGGTGGCGGAGCGTATGCGTATCGGATTTGAGCAGCATATTTTTCTGGATGAGAATCAGCGCGAAATGTTGCAGATGAGTATAACAATCGGTATTTCCTGCCTGCCTTCGCGGGCCTCAAATAAACGCGATATGATCAGAACCGCTGATTTTGCCCTGTATCAGGGAAAAACAGCGGGGAAAAATCGTGTGGTTTTATTTGAGCAAGAATCCATAAGGCCGTGAGCCTTATGCCCACCCGCTTAACGCCGCACTTTTTTCACTAATTGTTTCCAGCAAATCAAGATAGGCCTTCTCAAACGAGGCGACGCCGGCTGCAAGCAGTTCGTCGTAAATCGTTTGCAGGTCTATGCCAAGAGAGGAAATGGCGCGTAGGGCTTCTGGCGCCGCGGCAAAGTTGTTTTGGATGCTGCCTGATTGTCCGTGATCCTTGAATGCCGCGATTGTTTTGGGCGGCAGGGTATTGACGGTTCCGGGCGCGATCAGGCCTTCAACGTATTTGACATCACTGTAAGCGGGATCTTTTGTTCCGGTGCTTGCCCAGAGCAGACGCTGCTGCCGGGCACCGTTGTCAGCAAGTTTTTGAAAGCGCTCACTGTTGAAGAGTTCCTGGGATATTGCGAAGGTTACACGGGCGATGCTTTCAGCCGCCCGGCCTCTCAGGGCAGTGGCCTGCTGCGCAGGCTCGCCGGGCTGAGCAATAATGGTATCCAGCTGGCGGTCAACCTGCGTGTCAAGGCGGCTGATGAAGAAACTGGCAACTGAATGAACGTTGCTTATGTCCTGTTTGCGCTCAAGACGTTTTTCCAGGGCGGTAATATATGCTTGTGCTACGAGACGGTAGTATTCCGGATCAAACAGCAGGGTTATATTGACATTAATGCCCTGTTCAAGCAGGCTTTGCGCGACGCGTATTCCCTCTGTGGTTCCGGGAACTTTTATCATGATATTGGGCAGGGCTATCAGTTCCATCAGGTGCTGGGCTTCAGCTATGCTTTCCACGATTTTGAAGGCATGCCGCGGGTTGAGCTCAATGGATACAAATCCGTCTGCCTGCCCGCTCGCCTCAAAAATCGGCAGCATTAGCTGTCCCGCTGCTGTAATATCCTCAACGGTAATGGCTTCATATATTTCCGCAGTGCTTTTGCCCTCAGTGAGCAACTGTTGGATCTGACTGTCATAGTCGTTGCTTTTAGAAACCGCGTTCATGAAAATGCTCGGGTTTGAGGTGATGCCGCTGATGCCGTCTTCGTCGATCATGCGCTTCAGGGTGCCGTCGGTAAGCTCCCGGCGTTGAATATTGTCAAGCCACAGGCTCTGTCCGGCCTGCGTGATGATGTGTGTCCTGGATTTCATACATGTGTCCTTTCCAACAAAAACGGTTTAATTGTTGCCCGGTTTATTCCTGGGGCAGTTTTATCTTGAATACGGTCCAGTTCGTGTCCGGGGAGCTGTCAAACTCCGCAATGCCGTTGTGCAGTAAGGTGAAAAGTTTGACAATGGTGAGACCCTGGCCTTCGGTATCGGCTCCGGCCTGCATCTGTCCTGCACGCGTTTGAAAAATCTGGCTGCGTATTTCATCCGGTATGACGCCGGTGTTGCCGATTGCGATTACGATAAATGTATCCTCCTGATATACGTCAATCTGCAGACGCCCCTGTTTGAGCTTTTCCAGTTTTTTATGGGCATTATCGAGTAGATTGCCGATAATTCTTCCAATTTTTTTTCGATCGGCCGTGATGCAGCAATCGGGCAGGTTGATATTCTGAACTATTTCCACTTGCGGAGGGAAGTAGTATCCTTCAAGCCTCTCGGCGATGATTTCTACGAGGTCAACGTGCTCTTTGCACGCAAACGGTACGCGGTCGGTGATAATATCATTGACGGTAAGCATACTGCGATAGAGCTTTTTGTATAGCATATTGAGCTCTTCGGCGGTTGTATCGGGCGAGCCAAGGCGTTTTGCATATACTTTGGCGATTGCGCCGAATGAAAGCATTTGGTTGAAAAAATCGTGGCGTTCCTGTGAGCGTAGCGATACCTGGATGCACAGCTCGATGTCCCGGGCCAGCGCATTGCAAAAGAACAGGTCAGCGTTTGAAAGCGGGTGGGTTTCATCCGCATCCAGAACAATGATATTGGTAACAATATTATTCTCATCCTGTATTGGCACGAAGTATACATTGTCGATTTGATGATGAAGATAGAGGTCAACGCTGGCCAGCATGCGTGGGTCATTGCGTGCATCGGTAATCAGCAGGGCGGTTCCTTTGCGATATACCTCTTCGAAGGCCGGATGTTGGTTGAAGGGTAGGGCCTTGCCATAGCAGTGTTCAAAAGCGTCCAAAGGATAGCCAGCGATTAATACAGCCACTCGGTCATTGCTGGAATTCTGCTCAATCGAAAAAAGCGAACAGCGTTTTACATCAATGGACTCGGCAATGCGTGCAATCAGGAAGCTGAGAACCTGGTCAAGCGACTCGGTTCGTTTTAAGATGGATATGAGGGCTTGGCGGCTTTCCTGAAGAATCATCGCACGTTTTTGCAATTCGCGTTTGCGTTGCTGGGATAGCACATAGCTGAAGCGGCTGACGATACTGTTGAGGAGCTTGATTTGTTCCGGGGGAAAATTTTTGTTTTTTTTCGTGAAGTATAGTTGCAGGGTTCCGACAAGCACGTCAATTTTTTCGGAACCGTCGTAGTCCGTCAGACGGACCGGCAGAGCCAGCATTGAATTGAGGCCGCGCGCAAGAATTTTTTCTTTTTTGCGGTAGAGAGGCTCAGCGCTTATATCCGGTACGCAGTAATGTGTATTATCCCGGATGGCCTTTCCTGCCAGCGAATCTTCATATGGTATTTCTCCGGCGCGTTCTTCATTCCAGTTGTACTGGCCGGCGGCAATCATGCTGTTGCGCAGTGGGTCATGGGTCCGGCAGGTGGCGCTTTGCGCCTCGCAGATCAGGGCTGCATCCCGGCACAGCACCTGTAGCAGGTCTTCCTGCGAGATTTCGGGGGAGATATTGACGATGCCGTCGGCAATGCGGACAACGCGTTCCAGGTCGAGCCAGGGATTTTTGGCCAGAAACGCGATGCGCTTTAAACCCTGATCACCCAAAGTATCGATAAAATCACGGGTTTGCGGATCGCTCAGCAGCTTCAGCACAGACGGGCGTTTTTGAAGAAAGTCAATCGCTTTCTGCAGGCATTCCGCATCGTTGAGTGCGTTTGCATCCATGGCTGGCATGTTAATACAAATCGGGCTGAATGTAAAAAGAAATCGTACGCAGGAGACTGGTTGGGCTGTGCTGCCCTCAAGCCGGCAACAGTTCTTGATATGCCCCGATAGTCTCCTAATTATCCTGCGGATATGTCGCAAATTGCACAAAAAAATTGCTTCCTGGCTCTGCCTCGTTGTAGTATGCAGACAGACTGTGAGCTGGGCTGCGTTTGACGTGTTTTAAATGAGGTCGCCCGCAGCCGTTTTTTTTATGGATTTTTTCCTGTTGTCTTGTGTATGCTGTATTAATACGGTAACGTACGGTAACAAAGGTATTGTTGAAACGGCATTGCGCCACAGGAGTACAGCATGAAAGAAACGTTTATTACTAGGGGCGGAATCCACGTTGAGCGTATTCAGGAAACGGTTGAGGTGGAAACGGCCCTGGATGATGTCTATCAGCACATCGACCGGGCCCGGGGCTGTATCCTGGCCAGCGATTATGAATATCCGGGCCGCTATTCGCGCTGGGATATTGGGTTTATTGATCCATCTTTTGAGTTGGTGAGCCTTGGGCGTGAGTTCAGCCTGCGCGCGCTTAACCTTCGCGGCAACGTGATGTTGGAGATGCTCGGCGGCAGTATCGACGGGCACGGTGACGTTGAGGATTGCCGTCAGACTGATGGCCTGATCAGCGGTCGGGTGCGTTCAATGCTGGACGGTTTTTCGGAGGAGCAGCGCAGCAAGCAACCTAGTATTTTTTCCGTGTTGCGGGCCCTGTCCGATGTGATGGCCTGTGAGGATGAATATTTGAGCATGTTTGGTGCGTTTGGCTATGATCTTGTTTTTCAGTTTGAGCCGATTAACTTCCGGCATGATCGATCCGAAGCCGGACCCGACTGCCACCTGTTTTTTGCAGACCGCATAACCGCGATTGATCGCCAGAAAAAAACAGCTTTCAAGCTTTCTTATGAGTTCAGCACACCCGGTGGTCGTACGACTGCTGGAATACCGGTGACAGGGGAGCGTATCGAACTCCCCAAAGCGCAGGCGGCATCCGATGTGCACTGCGATCATCAGCCGGGTGAGTATGCCCAAAAGGTTGAGCGCATTCGGCAGGGATGCCTGCAGGGTGATTTTTTTGAAGTGGTGCTTTCACAGGAGTTTAGCACGACATGCGCGCATACTCCCGGGGAGTTGTTCAACCGGCTTAGGGCGGCCAATCCCAGTCCGTATGATTTTATTATCAATCTGGGCGCTGAGCAGCTCATCGGCGCCTCTCCCGAGATGTTTGTACGGGTCAGCGACCGTGAGGTTGAAACCTGTCCCATTAGCGGTACGGTTAAACGCGGTGATGGTCCTATGCAGGACGCTGAACAGATCAGACTTCTTCTGACCAGCCGCAAAGATGAATCCGAGTTGACCATGTGTACGGATGTTGACCGTAATGACAAATCACGGGTATGTGTTCCCGGCTCTGTCCAGCTGGTCGGCCGGCGCATGGTGGAAAGCTATTCCAGACTGTTTCATACTGTTGATCATGTCAAGGGCACCCTTTTGCCTGACTATGACATGTTCGATGCGTTTCTGTCACATATGTGGGCCTGCACTTTGACGGGCGCTCCCAAGCCGATTGCCATGCAGACCATTGAAGACCTTGAAAACAGCGCCCGCAGATGGTACGGGGGCTGCGTGGGTCTTTTTACCTTTAACGGTCAGCTTAATACTGGCATTACGATTCGCACGATTCATCTGCAGGACGGAGCGGCCCGGGTTCGCGCCGGAGCCACGCTTTTATATGATTCAATACCGGAGGATGAGGAGCAGGAAACATGCATCAAGGCCTCGGCGTTTCTTAATGCGGTTACCTCGCCGTCAGCTGCCCAAGTTGCGCCCGAAAATCCTCGGCTCCATGTGAAACGCCCGGGAGTCAGGATTTTGTTTGTTGATAATCAGGACAGCTTTGTGCATACGCTTGCCAATTATGTCCGTCAGACCGGTGTAGAGGTTATAACCCTGCGGGGAGATTTTGCCGGGCAGCGCCTCGAGGAACTGAGTCCTGATATGCTCTTTATCTCTCCGGGGCCCTGTACGCCGGAGAAAATGGGTGTGACGAAGCTTGTGGAGCAAGCGGTACGGCTTGGACTACCTGTGTTTGGCGTGTGTCTGGGGCATCAGGGCATTGCGCAATATTTCGGCGCGGACCTGGGGCTGTTACCCAGCCCGATGCACGGACGTGAAACGGCTGTCACGCATCAGGGAAGCGGCATTTTTAAGGATTTGTCCAGCCCCATGGCTGCCGGTCGCTATCATAGTCTGTATGTAAAAAAAGAGGGCCTACCTGCCTGTCTGGAGATAACTGCTGAGTCTGATGATGGTGTTATCATGGCACTGCGGCATCGGGAATTGCCCATATGCTCGGTGCAGTTTCATCCGGAGTCAATTTTGGCGCTTAAGGATGATGCCGGGTTGAAGTTGATCTTAAATGTTATTGATTTGCTGACTGCGCGGGCCTGAGCGTTTTCAATATATGCAGGGCTTTTTATAAGTAAAATCAAGCGAAAAAAGCAGATTTGTTTTTCATCCTGTTGAAATCGCGGGTAATTTTTTGAATACTTTAGGTGTCCCAACCAGTTCTGCCGCTCCTGTTTTCCTAAGTACCTGTAATTCCAATGATTGATGTAAAGTGATCCAAAATTGAGCAATCTGCTCGCGCAGGCCTTATTAGGCGGTCTCAGGTGCTGTCAAGCGTGGTTTTCCACAACTTGTAAACATTTTTTGTGGAAATCTTCCGCATAGCCTTTTGCCATGGATAACCGTAAGAATATTTTCGAAACTGTCAGCACGAAGTATGTTGATGCTCTGGTGAAGATACTCCGGTTTCGCATCAAATTTCTTATAGTGCTCACCGGGAAACATGCCTTTCATGATACTTTGCCGGGCTGATTTCGTCGAATATATGGCTTGCGGTAGCAGGCAACAAATGCTAAAAATACAGCCTGCATTGAAGCGTGCATATTTTTCGGCAGGGGGGGGTACCCTCGGCAGCATTTAAAGGGAGCGGACAGCATGCGTACCATCGGCATTATTGGTAAAAAAAATCGGTCGCAGGTGTTTGAGCTGGTAAAAAGCATTGTTCCGTTGTTGCAGCGTGAGAACACAACGGTTTTGATTGAAAATACTATCGAGCCGTTTGATGAGCGCTTGCGATTTTGCAGCCGTACGCAGATAATTGCCGAGTCTGAGCTGCTGCTGGTGTTCGGTGGGGATGGAACCCTGCTGAGCGTAGCCCGTGAGTCCGGGGTTGAGTCTGTTCCGATTCTGGCAGTAAATCTGGGTGGTTTGGGTTTTTTGACTGAAACACGGGTTCAGGAGTTGCAGGGCATGTTGGTTCGTGTCTGCGCCGGTGATTTTGACATTGAGCGGCGTATGATGCTTGATGTACGCTTGGCGACCGCAGGTGGCGACGAGCGGCGTTTCAGGGTGCTCAATGATGTGGTTATTAATAAGAGCGCGCTGGCTCGCATGATAGATATTGAAACCCTGGTTGACGGTGACTATTTAACGACCTATAAAAGCGACGGCTTGATCGTGTGCACGCCGACTGGATCAACCGGTTATTTCCTCTCCGCCGGAGGGCCGGTCATCTATCCAGATCTTAGGTTGATATCCCTGGCACCGATTTGTCCGCACACGTTGTCGCAGCGCCCGATCATTCTCAATGACGAAAGCGTGATCACGCTGATTTTGAAAACGCCTGAAGAGGATGTTCGCTTGACCATGGATGGACAGGTGGGCGAGCGCCTGCATGCCGGTGATGTGGTGGAGGTGCGCAAAAGCCCTGTCACAGTTCAGCTGATCACATCTTCCGTCAGAACCTATTTTGAAGTGTTGAGGGAAAAATTTCGCTGGGGTGAGCGCTGAGTATCGGGGCATGTTTTCAGTGGCTCGGCAGAGTTGTTGGTTTTTCGTGCCCGGTGCAGTCCGGGTGAAGGGATGCAAGAGTCATGCTGCAGGAATTGCGCATTCGCAACTTTGCCATTATTCAGGCGCTTGATGTAAGTTTTGATAGCGGGCTCACGATTTTGTCCGGTGAGACCGGCGCGGGCAAATCTATTCTGGTCGGCGCGCTGGGGCTTCTTTTGGGCGGACGGGCAACAGCCGACATGATTCGAACCGGTGCTGACGAGGCAATGGTCGAGGCGGTTTTTGATGTCACCGGGAACAGCGAGCTTGCCTTAGACGCTGCTCGTTCCGGCCTGGATACTGCCGATGATTGTCTGATTCTGCGTCGTATTATTTCACGCTCAGGCCGCAATAAAATCTACATCGGCGATAGTGCGGCTACTCTGCAGCAACTTGCCCTTATCGGGGGGCGCCTGCTTGATATCTCAGGTCAGTATTCACAGCAGTTGCTGCTTCATCTTGAAAATCACGGAATTATTCTGGACGCTTTTTGCGGTAATCAGGACCTGCTGCGTGACTATGAACAGGCCTATGATGCTTTTCAGCAGGCACGCCAGGAGCTGTGTGAGCTGCAAGACGGTGAAGGCCGTCTTCTGGACCAGCAGGAGTTGCTTCAGTTTCAGTCTGCCGAAATTGAGCAGGCTCGCATTCAGCCCGGTGAGGACTCGGCACTTGAACAGGAGCGTACTGTTTTGCAGAACGCGCGCGGTCTGTATGAGCGTACTTGGGGTGCTTACCAGCAGCTCTATGAGGATGAACATTCCTGCCTCGGGGCCGTGCAGCGCATGGCGGGCGATATTTCCCAGGCTTCAGGGCTTGATCCGCAGCTGCAGGGCACCAGCGATCAATTGAAGCAGGCCGCAGCCACGATGGAAGATGCTGCTTTTGAATTGCGCGCTTATGCTGAGCGGGTGGTGGTAGATCCGCAGCGGCTGGAGGATGTGGAAAACCGACTGGAGCTTTTGCAGCAGCTTAAGCGTAAATATGGCGGAACCCTGGAGAGTGTGCTGCAGCACTTGCAGGAATGCTCGGACAGCCTGGCAGGCATTTCCAGCGGAAGTGCGCGCATTGAAGAGTTGCAGGCTGCCCTCAATCAGCAGGTTGATGCTCTTTGGAATATGGCCGGCGTTCTTACGAAACGACGTCGCTCCGCGGCTGAAACCTTGCAGAAAAAAGTAGCTGCCGAGCTGGAATCGATAGGTATGGCGAAGGCTGTTTTTATTTGCACTATTATTTCGGCTGAGTGTCCTGCGGCTGGTGAACCTGAGGGCCGGGCTGCGGGACTGAGTCGCATCGGATGTGACCAGGTCGAGTTTTTGATTGTAACCAATCAGGGCGAGGAGCCCAAGCCTCTTTCTAAAATAGCTTCGGGAGGCGAGCTGTCGCGCATTGTACTGGCATTAAAAAAAATTCTGGCAGGTAATTACCATGTGCCCACGCTGCTCTTTGATGAGGTTGATGCCGGTATTGGCGGAGCGGTTGCCCATGCGGTCGGGTTGAAATTAAAAGAAATCGCACGTGATCACCAGGTGCTGTGCATCACGCATCTGCCGCAGATTGCCTGTTTCGGCAATCATCATTTTAGTGTTAGCAAGATGGCGCGTGAGGGCCGGACGCTTACGGACGTAGCCCGGCTTGACGTGCAGGAGCGTTTGCAGGAGATCGCGCGTATGCTGGGAGGCAAACATATTACGGACGCCACCACCGCTCATGCCCGTGACATGCTTCAACAGGCTGCGCAGTAGGCAGGCGTTGCGGGTCTCAGGGTGGGGCCGGGCGAATAGACATTTGAAATGAAACGTGAACAGGAACGGTGTATTTTATGGTGCAGGCATACAAGATTCGCAAGGCAACAATCACAGATGTTAAACAGATTTATGCCCTGTTGCGCGGCTATGCCGAGCAGGGCGTGCTGCTTGGGCGATCATTGAGTGACCTTTATGATCAGATCAGGGATTTTTTTGTAGCTGTTGATGAACAAGATGGCCGGATGCTGGGAATCTGCGGGCTGCATATCTGCTGGGAAGACTTTGCGGAAATTCGCTCGCTTGCTGTTGTAGCCGATGGCAAAGCGCAGGGTATCGGCCGTGCTCTGGTTGAGGCTTGTCAGGACGAGGCTGTTGCGCTTGGCATTACACGGCTGTTCGTGCTGACGTATGTGCCTGATTTTTTTAAAAAATATTCCTTTGATCCGGTCGATAAGGCTGTTTTGCCGCATAAGGTATGGCGCGATTGTGTCAACTGTATCAAATTTCCCGACTGCGATGAAGAGGCCCTCCTGAAAGTGCTGTAGAATGCACCGTGCGTTGCCTGTTCCAGTTGTTGCCATCTGCAGACGATCATATATGATTAGTATGTCGATTAATCAATTTCACCGAGATACATAATTGCATTCTGGCAGTCTCAGGTATTAGTCGGTAGATGTGTGTACCGATCATGCGGACGCTGCCTGTCGGTCGGAGAGCAGAAGGGTGATCATGGAATACGGTCTGCTTCTTGACATCATTGTTATTCTTGCGGTCTCTGCAGTCGTGCTGTTTGTGTGTAGCCGGGTTCGCATACCTGCCATTGTGGGGTTTTTGCTGGCGGGAATCCTGGTGGGCCCAGCAGGGCTAAAAGTCGTTCAGGCGGTGCACCAGGTTGAACAGCTTGCCGAGATCGGTGTTGTGCTGCTGATGTTCACCATCGGCATTGAGTTCAGCTTTGAAAGCCTTCTTAAAATACGAAAAATACTTCTTATCGGGGGTATCTCTCAGACCGCAACGACGTTCGGTCTGGTGTGTGTCGCCATGCTGTTTGCAGGCCTGCGCTGGCCTGCAGCGATTTTTACCGGGATGGTCGCAACCCTGAGCAGTACGGCCATTGTTTTGCGGTCATTGCAGACCCGCGGTGAGGTCGACACTCCGCATGGCCGCACGGCCCTGGGCATCCTCATCTTTCAGGATCTGCTGGCTATTCCCATTATGTTGTCCGTGCCCCTGTTGTCAGGGTATGTCGGCCTTGAGGCGGAATTGGTACTGATCTTTGTGGCTAAGGCCGCAGGCTTTTTCGTAGCCGTTATCATACTTGCACGGTGGATACTGCCCGGTGTCTTTCACCAGATCGGGCGCACCCGAGATTCCGAGCTGTTTTTGATAGCGGTCATTCTTCTCGTTTTGGGTATCGCATACGCCAGTTATAGTATCGGTCTGTCGCTTGCCCTGGGGGCATTTATCGCCGGACTTTTGTTGTCGGCCTCCCAGTACGGCCAGCGCGCCCTGGGTAATATCCTGCCCTTGCGCGATATATTTCTCAGTTTTTTCTTTGTTTCTATCGGCATGATGCTGTCTCCTGCGGTGATAGGCGCGCATCCCGGTATTGTATTCGGCGGTACGGTCGCTCTGGTTGTGCTCAAAGGCTCGGTCGTGGCCGGTACGGCGCTGCTGCTCGGTATGCCCCTGCGCTCAGCCCTGTTGTGCGGCATGGCCCTGGCTCAGGTGGGCGAGTTTAGTTTCGTTATAGCCAGTGCCGGGTTCAAGGCCGCCCTGCTCCCTGAACTCTATTTTCAGCTTTTCCTTGCGGTCTCTATTCTTTCCATGATGGTGACACCGCTGTTGATCATGGTTGCTCCGCGCTTTGTGGAAATTGTTTTTAAATTTCCCTTGCCACAACGTCTGAAGGTCGGCAATTATGCCGGGGAACCCAGGCAGAACTTTCGTGATCACCTGGTGATAATCGGTTTCGGACTGGGCGGCAGGCATGTGGCCGATGCTGCTGTGGCGGCTGGTATTCAGCACGTTATTATTGAAGCCAATCCCGATACGGTCCGGGCCGAGCTGTCAGCCGGCAGGAGCATCTATCATGGAGACGCGGCCTGTGAGCCCATTCTTTTGCATGCCGGTATCTCTGATGCCCGGGTAGCTGTTGTGGCTATATCGGATCCGATCGGCACCAATCGTATTGTTGAGCAGATTCGGCTTTTGAACCCGACTATTCATATTATTGTGCGCGTCCGATACCTTGTGCATGCCGAGCAGCTTAAAGAACTGGGTGCCAATGAAATTATACCCGAGGAGTACGAGTCATCAATTGAGTTGTTTACCCGCGTGCTGCATAAGTATCTTGTTCCCCGTGAGAGCATCGATGAATTGGTGTCAGAGATTCGGGCAGACGGCTATCAGGTTTTGCGTTCACCAACTCCCGTAGCAGCCGGGCTGCAGGACCTTGCCGCCAGTCTGTCAGGCATGGAAATCCGCAGTATGTGCGTGCAGCCCCGTTCCAGCGCCGTTGGACACACCCTTGCTGAGCTTGACCTGCGCAGGGAGTACGGCATTACGGTTTTAACCATCAGCGGCACTGATCGCAAGGTGACCCTGCCCGATGGTGATGAACGCTTTCAGGAAAATGATGTTGTCGTGCTGCTTGGTCTGCCGGAATTGCTGCCGTTTGCTGACAATATATTCAACCCCCAGTAAAACTGAGACTGGCAGGTTTGCTTCATGGAAGAAGTTGAGGTGTTATGAAACTGCAAAGCCACGCTGCTGCAGATCATCGGCAACAGTGTCAAGGTTGAGCATCTTCATTGTTTTACGTGTGGGTATGCCGCTTGAAGGATCCCAGCCTCGTGCGCGGTAATAGTCTTCGAGCATCACTTGCCATTTTTTTGGATCAATGGTTCTGCCGTCATAGCGACCGCCTTTCACCCCGTTTGTCACCCATTTGCCCTGCAGGGCGTCATCGTCACGGGTGATGCCTTCGCGCATGATATAGGCCCGCTCCAGTGTGAACACCCGTTGGGCCGCAAGCTTCATTTCGTCTTGGTCAAGGCTCAGGCCTGTAACCGCGTGGAGCATGGAGGCCATGTCTTCCATGGTGATGCCGAAGCTGTTATGGGCGGTGATGAACTTGCAGACCTCAAGGCAGTCGGCAATTGTATACATGTCCTGATTATAGACAGCACCCGAGGACTTATTATAAGAACCCGGGTCAAGTACATCGGTTGTGCCGTATTTTTCAAGTGCTTCCTGCTCGGACAGTGCGGGTTGGCCGTTTGGGCCCGGCAGCTCGATCAGGATGCCTCCTCGCAGGTGATCGCCGCCACGCGTGGCGGTGGCGTAGCACAGGGCGCTGCCCCGGATGACCCTCGGATCAACCCCGCCGAAGATCATACCCTTGCAGGAGCTGACATAGTCGCTCGCTCCTGATCCGAGCTGTTCGGCAGCCTTGACGGCACCGTCGGCCAGCACGTTGCCGAAACCTCGGCGCAAAGCAATGTTTTCGAGCATGGCAATCATTGACTGGTGGTTGCCCCAGTTGAGTGGAATGCCGTCGGTGTGTGTGTCGGTTATAATGCCGTGTTCATACCAGTCCATGGTCGTTGCCATCAGCAGGCCGAAGTCAAGGATGTCTAGCCCGTAGGCATTGGCGAGATTGTTGATCTTAAACAAAGAGCCCGGATCAGCGTTGCCGCAGCTGGGGCCGCAGGCAGAATTACAGCCTTCGGGCATTTTTGTGCCGCGTGTTCCCGCGTAGGGGCCCTCAGTCACTTCAAAGCTTTGAATGCAGTGCACCGGGCAGGCAAAGCAGGCGTGCGAGCGCGTAAAAAATTTTTGCAGATGCCCGGCGCTTACCTTCTCGACCCCCTCGAATCCTCCGGCCTGGGAAAAGTTTTTGACGGCCAACAGCCCGGATTCATCTTCCTTATCAAGCGGTCCGGCTGAACCGAATGTGCCGAAAAATTTTGTAAAAGGGTTTTCGCTGATTTTTCGTAACCATTTTTTGCGCTCGCGGGCAAATGCGTCCGGATGTGCCACGGCAACCTTGCCCCGGCCAGAGACGCAGACAGCCTTGAGGTTTTTAGAACCCATGACCGCACCCATGCCGGTGCGGCCGGCAACATTATAGCGGTGGGATACGCAGGCCGTATAGACCAGGTTTTCTCCAGCAGGGCCAATGAGGGCTATCTGGGCCTGCGGGTCGGCAAGATCTTTTTTGAGGCGGGCTTCGGCGTCCGGGATGGTTTCGCCCCACAGATGCGAGGCGTCTCGAATCGTGATTGCATCTTCTGTGACATGCAGGTACACCGGCGTTGCTGCCCGGCCTGTGATAACAATATGATCAAAACCGGCTTTTTTCATGGCCGGGGCGAAAAAGCCTCCAAAATTTGCATCTCCGAGAATGCCGGTCAGCGGTGATTTGGCCGTAACCGTGCAGCGCGGGCTTGACGGTGTGAGTGTACCCGCAAAAGGGCCTGTTCCGAAAATGAGCACAGCATCGGGGTCAAGCGGCTCGGTTTCGGGATCGGTAAGGCTGTATAAAAGTTTTGAGTTGATGCCGCGGCCGCCTAGAAAATTACGGTGCAAAGATTCACTCAGGGCTTCGCGGTGGACATCTCCGCTCGAAAGATCTACCCGTAACAGTGTTCCCGTCCAGCCGTACATGCTCAGTCTCCCTTTCCGCATGTTCTCTTGTGTCAGTTACCCGCCATGGCGGCCATTGTCTTGCCGCCCATGTCTTCGGCACTCAGTTTCATTATCCTGAGGCCGTCGGGGTTTTTGAGAGCCTGTTCATAATAGCGCATTCTTTTTTCTACGTATACTTCAGCTGCATCGAGTTTCATTTTGAGCATGTTGGCCACTACAACGCGTCTGATACCCTCTAAATCTTCAACCATAGTTAGCTCACCGTCAATAACAACCGAGGACCATTTGGTTCGATCATCATCCCAGGCAAACACAGAAAAGCTGACCCGGGGGTTTTTTTGTAAGTAGAGCCATTTGCGGCCTTTGGGGAACAGAGAGATATAGACGCTGTCTTCAATAAAGACATAGCCGAAGGGCAGGCAGTATGGCTGCCCTTCGTTGCACATTGCCAGAAAACCTTCACGCTCCGTTTGTAAAAGATTAATCATCGTATCACGGTCAAGATCCTGCATGGCTGTCTCCTTTGTTGCTGTTCGTAAATATTGAGTTTTATGCGCGTCAGTTGTAGCAGGGGATTAAGAGGTTAATTGTTCTGATAGTCTCTTTCTTGTGCTTTTAGTTTTTTATAGGAGCCTGCATTAATCACGTTCGTATATCCGATGTTATCGAGAATTTTTTTTGCAATGTTCGATCTTCTTGCACTGCGGCAATACAAAATTATTTCTTTGTTTTTGTTTGTTACATGGTCATTAATTTTATTGCTTATCTCACCATACGGTATGTTAAGCGCATTTTTTAAATGACCGTCTCTAAATTCCCGCTCTGTTCTGACATCAATTACGGTACTGTTTTCATTGAGGGCAATTTCTTCCACATCCATTCCACCCAAGCGGCATGAGATGAATAGAAACGTTGTTGATACTATGGCACAGATGTTTTTTATAACTTTTGTTATTTTGTAACCTCCGGCGAGGATGTGAGTAATTTCGTGGTTGCGTTATCTGCAACGGATCTTTTTATAAGCATAATACAGTAATCAAGGCAAAGACAAGTATTCAATTTTGTTTATACAAATAGGTTGGTCATGCATTATCTACGACGGTTCATTTGCCACGAGACCAATTTTTTGATTATGCTAAGGTTGTGTGAAGAGACAGGAGGGTGTTTTAGGGACTAAGCCTGAAGGATAGCGGAAAACAGGCATAAAAAAAAGGGCCCTTTCGGGCCCTTTTTTTGAAACATAGTGTTGATGCTTAATTAGGCATCGGTTTGGCATCTTTGGAGGGGAACAACAGTGAGAACACGACCAGCGTAATGAAAGCCAGCGGGATGCTGATGATACCGGGCTGACCCAGCGGGCTCGGTGCGGTCAGGGGATCCAGACCATACTGAGCATACATGCTGGGCGAGGTCAGAATAATCGCCAGCGCGGTTGTCATGCCCACAAAGATGGAGGAGGCAACACCGATAGCTGATGTCTTTTTCCAGAAAATAACCATCATGATGGCCGGCAGGTTGGCCGAGGCAGCAACTGCAAATGCTAGGCCTACCAGGAACGACACATTCATGCCCTTGAAAAGGATACCCAGCACAATGGCGATAAGACCGACCACGACGGCTGAGATTTTACCGGCTTTAACCTGATTGGCATCGCTCAGGTTAACGCCTGCAAAGTTGGAGATCAGATCATGGGCAACCGCACCTGAAGCTGCAACGATGAGTCCGCTAACCGTGCCGAGCACGGTGGCGAAGGCTATAGCTGAGATGCAGGAGAAGAGAAAGATACCAAAGAATTTGGCCAGCAGCGGAGCCGACATGTTTGAGCTTCCAAGATCAAGAACACCGTGCGTCATGGCACCCAGGCCCATGAACAGGGTCAGGACATAGAAAAAGCCGATGGAGGCAATTGCCACGATGGTTGATTTGCGGGCGTCTTTGGGGCTCGGCACCGTGTAGTAGCGAATCAGGATATGCGGTAGTGCGGATGTTCCTAAGAACAGAGCCAGCATCAAAGATATGAAATTAGTTTTGTCCCAGCCGGTACTATTTTCGTCAAGGTGAAACTTAAGGCCGGGGCGCATAATTCTTTCGCCCTTGGTGGGGGTGTGCTTCCAGACTGTGACCTTGTCAGCACCGTCGTGAAATACGTTCTTCGTGAAAAGAATAACTTCACTGTTGGTTATCGTTTCGAGGAATGCAAACGGTCCCAGTGGGCCGGTTTCTTCAACCTCTTTGCCGTCAACAATGATTTTGCTCATGTGACCGACCTGGTAGAATTTGCGTTCGGACTTGGGCGCACCATTATACAGCTCATCTCCATTTTCAAGGACAACTACGGAGGGTGCTTCGATCAGGGTCTTGCCTTCGTCTTGAAGCTGCCACCAGGTTTGTACGGGGGGTGCTAGAAGTTCGACAAGGCCGGTCTTGCTATCCAGGCCGACAATGGTGTAGCCGTCTGAAACGCTGGTTACCTGTCCGTTTTTGATTATAGCGTCCAGTCTTATGCCAGAGGTTGAGTGAGCTTTGACTAAGACTTTGCCGTTGAGTTGAAGCTTCCACAATTCTTTTGATTCGGGGCTATTAAGCTTGACAACGCCGAGATCGCTATTCTGGCTGGCAATGGTGTAGCCGTCTGCAACGCTGGTTACCTGTCCGTTCTCAGATGCAACGCTCAGGGTTATAAATTCATGGTAATTAGCATCGGGTTTAAGTTTGTAGCCGTTCACAAACAGGGAGATGGTCAGGACGGTAGAAAAGAAAATCAGCAGACCGCCCTTAATGAACTGCACATAGGTGGTTGAAGCCATACCCGCGGTCGCGACGATAAAAATAACAATACCGCCAACCAGGATAACGCCGACATAGTGGGGCATGCCCAGCAGAGGAGTTATCAGGGCGCCGGCACCAACCATCTGCGGAATCAGGTAGCACACGGACACGATCAGGGTGCTGATCGCGGCCATGAGCTGAATAGCCTTGGAATTGAAGCGATTATCAAGCGCATCGGTGAAGGTGTATTTACCGGCCTTTTTCAGCGGCTCGGCAACTACGAACAGGGCTACGACCCAACCGGCCAGATAGCCGATGGAATACAGGAAACCATCATAGCCAAAAAAGGCGATCATGCCGCAAATGCCCAGAAATGAGGCAGCGGACAGGTAGTCACCGGCGAATGCAATGCCGTTAACAGCCCAGTGAATCTGGCCGCCGGCAGCATAGTAGCCTGCGGAGGACTTGGTTTTGCTTGCAAAATATTTTGATATGCCGAGTACGGCTATCACAAACATGACAAATATAATTACGGCGAATATTGAGGCATCATAAATCATTGTTGAGTTCTCCTGGTATGCTGTGTGTTATTTGTTCATTAAGTCTTCAGCTTTTGTGCACTTTTGGTTGTAGATAACGCCCATGATAATGGCCAGTATAATCAACCCCATGCCGTACACCACCGCCAGGTTCAGACCGGAAAATACGATCATTCCCATCATTTTGGGACTGAAGGTGTTAAGGGCCACAAATGCCGCGTATACTACGCAGTATACGATGAACAAATAAATACCCAAGCGTGCTTTATAACCTGAAGCCTTGTCTTCGCCCCAATCTGCTGCTGGTCCGTGTCCTGCCATAGTTAAACCTCCCTGTTGTGTTGTTAAACATTTAATAAATAGTAGTGCTTCATCCTCATCAGCCTGCCGGTACATACAAAGACTCAGCCGCACCCCCGGCGCCGCTGAGTCTTGCAGTCTGACTGTATGCCGGTCTCACATATGTCAAGAGCGGCCCGTTGACTGCACGGCATTGTTGTATCATCTTGCTGATAAGAAGCTTTTAGGACACCCAACAGTATAGCAAATCCAATGCCATGTTCAACCGTGGGGGCCATGTAACACTTAAATATTTGAAATTACTTAATTTTTTAATTTTAAAGAGGGGTGGTTCAAAAGCCGCGTAGGCAGGGTGCACTCCTTTTTTTGACATTATGGCAAATCGTATATAGTTAGCCATATTTTGTCTTCAAGCGGATCTTTTTTCAAAGAGATTAGGGCTAATTATGTGACAAATTGTCAAGGGCTCTATGTCGTTCTGTGTTTATAAAGTAAACACTTTTTTATATGAAAAGCATTTTGAGGCATATAAAAGCCTTCAGGCTGCATTGCTGTTGTGCATGGATTTTGTAGTGCGCCACAAACGGTTTGCGCTTCAGCGGTGTTGATGATATAAATCTGCCGGTTGACAGAATCTGTGCTCTGTGTCGGCACTAAGAGGTTGTAACAGGGCTTTGCATTGGAAGGAATTGCCATCGGGTATCAGCCGGTGAGCGTTATTGAAAGGAAATTATAGTATGAAGCATCTTTCGCATTATTATCGTTATCTTTGGCAGGAACCGGAGTTGATTGTTATTCTGGGTGATGCCGCGAAAATGTGGCAGGGATTCCAGGAATACGAAGAAAAATATCACACGACGTCTGGCAAAAATGGCGAGAGTGAGGCTGTGCAGCGTCTGCTTGCCGGCGCAGGGCTTGCCGCGGTTTCTTTGCCGGAGCGCGAGTCATGGGGTTGGACCCTGTCGTTGCCGGGAAGCAGTACCGGGCTTTTTTGTGGCATTGAGCCGGAAGGGATGGTCTGCGCGAGCCTGCGTCATAGCGCGTCGGAGTCTAACGCGGCTGTTGTGCAGCGACAGATGGAGAAGTCTCCCATGGCACAGAGCCATTATACGCTCACTAGTACTGATCCGGTCAGGGCGGTTGAGCAATACTTTGATTCCAGCGCGCAGATGCTGGTACGGATCGCGGTGCTTGATGATGGTCGTGGCGTACTTGTGCAGCCTATGCCGGGCCACGGTTTTGGGCCTCTGGATAGTCTGTCTGACGCCGAACTGGTTGAGCGCTGTTTTGCGCAGGTTGAGGATGAAAATATGAAACTGCTCGATGAGGTGGTATTGTTTTACGGGTGCCGCTGCTCGGATGCAATGATTTTGGAGATGGTCACATCTCTTCCCGCCCAGCAGCGCTCTGAATTGTGGCAGGACTCATCCTCGCTTACAATCAATTGCCCGCGCTGCAACCGGGCCTATACGCTTAACAAAACATGATAAAAGTCTGGTGCAAGAGATGGTTTATGCATCAGCATGTTGAAATACAGGAAAGGGAGCTCAGCAATGACACAAAGCACTGATGGCATTTCAGTCCGGATTTTTACAGATTACATATGACCCTTTTGCTATGTCGCCAAGGGTCTTGTCGATAGCTTGAAAGAAGAGTTTTGTTTGAAGGATGAGTGGCTTCCTTTTGAAATTCACCCGGAAACCCCGCGAGAAGGTGTGCTGTTGACTGAGAGCCTGTCGCATATTGATTGGCCGGATCTCTACGCCCGCTTGCGGGAGATGGGAGCGCCGTATAATAAGAAATTTGCTGATGTACTTGTGTTGCCGAATTCCAATGAAGTGCTGCAGGCCGGCGAATATGCGCTTGAGCATGGTGGGTTTGAGAAGTTTAATGAGGAAGTATTCAAGGCTTATTTTACTGACTTGCAAGATATCGGTGCACGTAGCGTAATTCTTGAGCTGGCAGCGCAGTGCGATCTTGATACGGAAGATCTTGCCCGTGCCCTTGATGAGAACCGCTACGGTGCGAGGCTTCGCACCGTAACTGAGGAGGCCCGCTCGCGTAACATTAACAGTGCTCCAACCTTTATTATCGATAACAAATATGTTATTGCCGGCATGCAGTCGCTCGGACAGTTCAGGCAGCTGCTGCAGAAAATCACCGATTCACGATCGTGAAGTATGTAGGCCGGGTTGTTCGTAGGGGTAACCCGGTGCTATGAGCTTGGCGGACGCGCAGAAGCGCGTCCCTCCAAGCTAAGGCCTTCATGAACCTCTGGGTTTCACCCGTGGATTAAGTTTCAATATATTAGGTTTTTTGGAGGGCCATGCTTCCGCATGGCCGAATGGACCAGGCCGCATTTACGCAAGCGGGTCATCTTCAGTATCCCACTCGTTTTCCTCGTCTCTGACTATCCTGACTATAGTCTTCATCGTTCGCCACCCTTCCATATCGGTGTTATATCTTCACACGGGCCACTGATCGCAGACTTAGAGCTGGCAGAAACTACGCAAGAGCCTCTCGGTATTTTCAGAACGTCGATCATTAGCTTCTCTTCTCCCCTATAATCATAACAGTGCAACACGCATTCCTGATGCGAAGAAATCCTGAAAGCGCTTCTGTACTGCACGACCCTACCTTCAGGGATCATCACAGCATGGAACTCACCGGCAATCGGCGTGTAATCCTGATTCAGTTCTTGCACCATTAACCTAGGCCTCTTCTCCGGTATGAACTTCCTTACCTTGAACAGCCTGCCCTTATCATCACGTATGACTCGAACATCCTCACTTTGCATCAGTTCCTCCACATCCTTTACAGGTTCTCGGATGCCCGTGTGCTGTCCATACTTTTCCGGTCTCCGCGCATTCGATCACATCAGGCATAAACTCGCCACATACCTGACATGTCGTTCCGTCAATTGCATCCTCTGCTATCTCACCCATCAGTCCAGCGTCTCTTTCTTCTCCTGAATCAACTCTTCCAGTTCTTCGAGTGACTCTTTGACAACAGCCTGTTAGTAGTAGTACCAGATGGTTTTGTAATCCTCAATGTTTTCCCCGCGTTTTTGCAGTTCCTGCAGGTAATCATGGATTGAAACATCAGTATCGATATAGGTGTCGGCTAAGGCCAGGTTTTTTTCCCAGGGGTGAAATTCATACACTCGCCGACCGTTGGGCAGGATTGAGAGTAGGCTGTGATGTTGGGCGCGAATATAGTTTTTGCCCAGGCGCGGCACGTTATAGACCGGCTCATCCGTTCGCATAAGTCCGGGTGAGAGCCGCGCTTCCTCGTTAACCTCCTGCTGCAGCCGTGCCATGGGAACACGGTAGCTTTTGGTTTCCTCTTTGCCCTTGGTGTTGAAGGTGTAGTAGGGGTCAACTCCGATCAGTCGCAGCTTGCGGCGCAGCTCAACCAGTTCAAATCGGCGGCTGTTTTCGACCGTGAAAACTGCTTGGTTGTACACTGACATGCCCCGGCAGCGGAAATGCTGAACGGCCTGCATAGCCTCGGGGGTTATTTCATAGGAATGCTCAAAATGGGTGATGAGAACGATTTCGCGTCGACCGGGTTCATGGAATTTTGCGATGCCCTGCATGAGTTCCGGGGTGATGCGCTGGGGCAGCACAACCGGTGTGCGCGAGCCTATGCGGATTCGTTCAACATGGTCGATGGCCGCCACCTTTTCCAGAATCGAGTGAATTCGTTCGTCGGGCATGATCAGGGGATCACCTCCGGTGATCAGCACCTCGGTGATAGCCGGATGTGACGCAATCCAGTCAATGGCCGCGTTGATGGTTTTATCCGGTGCCTGTGCCCCGGGCATCAGCACATCGTCTATCTCCCAGTTGCGCTGGCAGTATACGCAGATTTGGCTGCAGGTGTTGTAGGGTTTGAGGATAACAATGTTCGGATAGCGCCGGGTGATTAGGTCGATGGGCGAGGTGTCGTGTTCCATCATGAAATCAAATGAGTGGGACCGCTCATCGGCCTGTTTGCGCATTGTCTCAACATAGTCCAGCGGTGGAATGACCTGCGCGCGCACGGCATGATCGCGTTCTCGTCCGCTGGCATGATCCATTAAGGAAGCATAAAATGGTGTTATGCCGAAGGGCAGACCGTCGGTCCGGGCCTGATTAATTCCCTGGCGTTCCGATTCGCTCAGCTCAATTAATTTTCCCAGAGTGTCCGCATTGCGGATAACATTACGCAGCTGCCACTCATAGTTCTGCCAGTCCGTTTCCGTGGCATTGAAAAAGGCTATAATTCGATCGCGATTTCCAATGCGAATCGTTTGAATGTCGGGGTCAAGGCCACAGGGGTAGCGATCTTTGAGAGCGGTATTGCAGGCCACCATATTGTCAAGCTGTACGGACCGCAGTAGGGCAGATTCGCGACCCTCACAGGACATAAAACTGGGGTAGGTGAGCGAATCATAAATGTGGCTTTCGCCTTTAATGCCGTGCAGCAGATGAATCATTTCTTCAAAAAAACCATCATTGAGTTCTGGTGAAACCTCGTCGTAGCGCTTATTGGCCAGCAGCCACAGAAGCTTTAGCGGGTTGAAGTCTGCAACCCGTACACTGCGCACAGCAAGAATTCTGCGAAATGTGGTCAGGCAGCTTACCTGCAGCAGCCACTCTACGGGTTTAATTTTACTTTTATCGGTGTTGAGTACCTGTGTGAGTTCTTCAAGATAGCTTGTTACGAAAAAACGTGCCATTTTAATATTTTTTGATTCCTGCAGGAGTGTTTTAATCGAGGGGTAGATGCTGAACATCCGGTCAATATTGCTCTTGTCAAACATGGTAACCTCCACTACTATAGCACCACATTGCTATTACTGTGGTGCATGTGTGTGTAGCACCGGCAGCAGTATGTGATAAAATTTGGGGTTATGGTACTGGGGCACAGTAGCGCAACTTAATTGCAGAGAAACCCATACGCACCAATTAGGCTCTGTTTCAAGCATAGCATGCTGAATACGTATGCCAAGCCTTTTTTGTGGTGGTGTTTAGCACGCAGGGAATATGCACGTATAGATACAGGGGGTCGTTGCGGTGGAGTATGATATCCTGATTAAGAATGCTGTTCTGCTTGACGGTATCGGTTCAGCTGCCCGCATGCAGGATCTGGCAGTCAGTGGGGACAGCATAGCTACAATCGGCGATTTGGCCGCATGTTCAGCAGTCGAAGTACTCGACGGTGCGGGTTTGTGTCTGTGTCCCGGTTTTATTGATATGCACGCGCATTCTGAGTTCAACGTCCTGATTGACGCGGGGCGTTCCAAGGTCATGCAGGGTGTCACAACCGAGGTCTGCGGTAATTGCGGCCTGTCGAGCGCGCCGCTTTTGGGTATGGCCCGTGAGCAGCGGCGCGCTGCCCTGGTTTCCTACGGTCTGGAACTCGATTGGACAACCATGCAGGATTATTGTGAGCGCCTTGATCGCATTGGCCTGCGTAACAACGTGGCCCTGCTTGCAGGGCATGGCAATGTGCGCGGATCGGTTGTCGGCTATGAGATGGCGCATGCAACCCCGGAGCAACTCACCGAGATGTGCGTGCTGCTTGAAGAGAGTATGGAGTGCGGCACCTGGGGGCTATCAAGCGGTCTTATCTATCCGCCGGGTGCGTTTGCGCAGGTTGGAGAACTGGCCCGGCTGGCGGGCGTGGTAAAAAAATATGGCGGGTTGTATGCCACGCATATTCGCAATGAAGCCGACCTGCTGATCGAGTCAATCACCGAAGCGCTTGAGGTGGGACGCGGAGCGGATGTGCCTGTGCAGATTTCACATCTCAAAACCCAGGAGCGGCGCAACTGGTATAAGCTGCCGGCCGTGCTTGAGTTAGTCGAGCGGGCCCGGCAGGAAGGCATTGATGTTACGGCCGACCGCTATCCTTATTGCGCCGCAAGCACAGGTCTTGATGCGTTGCTGCCGTTATGGGCCTGCCGGGGTGGAAATGCGGCTGAGTTGCAACGTTTGCGTGATCCATCCACGCGTTCCCGTATTCTTGATGAAGTGTTTGAGCATGCAACCGTTGAGGAAATTGGATCAGAAACCCTGCTTGCCGGTCTTTCCGGAGAGGCTAACGCGCATTTGCAGGGTCTCAGCCTGGCTGAAGCCGCGGACGTGCGCGGCCAGAGTGTGGGTGAGGCCCTGTGCGATTTGCTGGTAGAGGAGCAGCTTGACATTGATGCGATTTTTTTCTGCATGAGTGAGGAAAATCTACGTACGATTCTGTGTCAAAGCTGGGTCATGGTGGGCAGTGATGCTGCGGTTCGCGATACGGCCGGTCCGCTTGCGCGCGGTATTCCGCATCCACGCGCGTTTGGAACTTTTGTGCGGATGCTGGCGATGGTGCGCGATGAAAAGCTCATGCCGCTTGAAGAGGCAGTCAGCAAAATGACCCATGTGCCTGCCGCACGCATGGGCCTTAAAGATCGCGGGTTGTTGAAGGTCGGTTACCGGGCCGATTGTGTATTGTTTGATCCGCATATTGTGCGTGACACGGCAACCTATGCAAAGCCACAGCAGTATCCCGTTGGTGTGCGTGCCGTGATGGTGAATGGTGTCTGGGTTGTCAGGGATGGGGCCTGCACGCAGCAGTTGCCGGGCAGGCTTTTGAGAAAGTGCTGAGTTTGATTTTTGTCCCCTCTAACGGATTGTTCAGTTATAGTGCAAATAAAACAGTTGACAGTTTTATAATTATAGTTTAAAGTTAATAACAAGCTTGAAATCTTTCAGCATTTCGCTGAACACTAATCTGAAATCCACTAAGTTTTATACGCAAAGCCATGAGGATTTTATATTAAATCCAACGGGCTTTTTTTATTGCAGGGACCATCCTGCGACATTAGGGAAGGAGCAGCCAACATCCCACAGTAGAAACATACACCGAACCGGCCGGAGGCCGGCACAGTTCATTTCGAAATACATGAAAACATAATAGAGTACACGATCACAACAAGAAAGAAGAACACACAATGAGTTTTAATGATTTTAATTTTCACGCAACTATACGCGCTAATATTAAGGCGCTTAACTACACCGAGGCGACACCTATTCAGGCGCAGACAATAGCGCCGATATTGAGCGGTAGCGATGTCATGGGCCTGGCCCAGACCGGTACCGGCAAAACCGCTGCGTTTGTGCTGCCCATACTGCAGCAGCTCATGCAGGGACCACGTAAAAAAGTCCGGGCTCTTATTATTGCTCCTACCCGTGAGCTGACCGAGCAGACCCATAAGGTTATCGGGCAGCTGGGACGCGGCACCGGGGTGCGCAGCATGAGCATTTACGGCGGCGTCAACATTCAGCCTCAAATTATGTCGCTTAGGCGGGGAGTTGAAATAATTTGCGCCTGTCCCGGTCGATTGCTCGATCATATCAACCGCAGAACGATTAATGTTTCTGATATCGATATGCTGGTGCTGGATGAGGCCGATCACATGTTTGACATGGGTTTTCTGCCGGACATTAAAAAGATAATTCGCGCGCTGCCCACGAAGCGACAGACTTTGCTTTTCTCCGCGACCATGCCTGATGACATCCGTCGCTTAACCGCAACTGTCTTGAATGACCCGGTACGGGTGCAGATCGGTCATAAGGCACCGATAGACACAGTGTCGCACGTGTTCTATCCGGTTCAAACCGCTCGCAAAACAGATTTGCTGAAAAATCTACTGGCTGCCGGCCCGACCGGTCCGGTGCTGGTATTCGCCCGCACGAAGATGCGCGCCAAGAATGTTGCGCGTCAGCTTGAGAATGCAGGGTATCAGGCAACGTCTCTGCACGGTAACCTTTCGCAAAATAATCGTCAGAAAGCCCTGGATGGATTTGGTCGGGGCATGTATAAAATACTGGTTGCAACCGATGTGGCTGCCCGTGGTATTGATGTGCGCAACATTTCACATGTTATCAATTATGATATTCCCGACACCGTTGATGCCTATACGCATCGCACGGGCCGCACAGGGCGGGCCAGCGCAACCGGAGAAGCCTTTACGTTTATTACCGGCAGTGACAGAGGCACGGCCGGTTCAATCCAGCGGATGCTGGGAAAACGTTTAACGCACGGATGCGTGGAAGGGTTTGCCGTAGATACATCCGAAGCACCGGACCGGCCCCGTCGACAGACGTACAAGGGACGCCGTGCCCCTGCCAATTCGAAACCAGCCGTGAAGCACAACGCTCGCTCCGGGAATAAGGGCCGCTTTTCAGCCCGGCGCCCGGCTTCTCAGGCCGCATAGCGTTTTTTAGTACGCCGGAGCTGCCGTATCCGGGCGGTCGTCAGTTGACTGCCTCACGGTGGCGCCGGTATGCTTGAATATGCATGGATCCCCCTCATATTTTTAGTGCCAAAAAAATTGACATTGCGTTTAACTTAATAGTAATATGCTTGCATACAATAACGTCTGTTCCTAAATTACATAGGAGAGAGTCGTGAAAGTTGCACGCAGAATGGTCAGCACGGTGATCACCATCACCCCTTCGGCTACCGTTAATGATGCCCTGCATCTTCTGCATCAAAATAATATCCGCCATCTGCCGGTAGTTGAGAAGGAAAAATTTATCGGTTTTGTGTCGGAGACCGACCTGCGGCAGGTGCTGCTCCTGCCCGGCGGCAATGATATCCTTATTAAAGCTGTTATGAACAAGGATCCGGTTACCATCGGGCCTGAGGATAACCTTGAGGAAGCTGCTCGCCGTATCAATCAGCACAAAATTGGCTGTCTGCCGGTTTTGGAAGAGGGCAGGCTGGTGGGTATTGTCACGGTTGGTGATATCCTGGCCGCGTTTATCGAACTTATGGGCATGCTGCAGGCCAGTTCGCGTATAGATATTGTGTTGGGCGAGGATCCCGAAGCCTTTGAAAGTGTTTCACGCATTATCAAGAAAACAGGCGGAGATATTATCAGTGTGGGCATGAGTGATGCCCCGGGACTTGACAAGAAAGCTTATTTTTTTCGGCTTAACAAATGCGATGTCGACTCGATTGCCGATTCCCTGCGGCATAACGGTTATAATGTGGTGTCCGTCATTCAATAGTGGACGCGCTCATAAAAGTTCGGATGCTTCGTTGCGCTGCATCCTCAGTCTTTGCGGCGGACAGACAGTCCGCCTCACTCCTTTGGATTTGCGCGTCTTGCCTGCGGCCCTTTTCTGAGGGCGTCTTAGTAGCGGGCGTTTTTGAACATTTATGATTTATCAATGGTGACGCGCTCATAAAAGTCCGGATGTCGTGCATTGAATCCAAAAATACAAATGAAGAATTTATCAGTGGAGTTGTGAACATGCCTGTCTCAAAAAAACCTGCTTTGCGAAAAACAGGTGTCCCGATTCTGGAAGTATTTACCAACCCGCATCCCGGACGCCAGTATACTATTGAGATTATTCAGCCTGAATTTACCTCGGTGTGCCCCCAAACCGGACAGCCCGATTTTGGAACCCTCACTCTTACCTATATACCGGATAAAGCCTGCCTGGAGTTGAAAAGCTTTAAACATTACCTGCAACAGTATCGCAATCAGGGTATTTTTTACGAGGATATCACCAACCGGATCCTGGACGATCTGGTTGCGGCCTGTCGGCCGCTGCAGATGCGGGTGCTCAGTTGCTGGAGTGCCCGGGGCGGCATAAAGACCAATGTTACAGCCGAGTATACAAAACCGGTTCGCACGAAGAAATAGTCCGTACCCGCTTTATTCTACGGCTTTACAAACCGTACATACCGTTTTATATTATCCCGGCATTACAAGTGAATAGGTTCTATATCCGCCGCTCAGGTTTCGGCATTCAAACCCATGCTGTTTCAGAATGCGGGCCGCAATGTAGCTGCGTGTTCCGCTGTCGCAAAAAATCAACAGGGGTTTGCGGGGAAGTTCTTCCAGGTGTGATCTCAGCTTATTGAGCGGAATGTTGACGGCATTCGCGATGGATCCTGCGGCGAATTCCGGCGGCGTGCGCACGTCAAGCAGTTGGTGGGTCTCACTCAGGCGCTCGACCTCATGCCATGCGGCTGTTTGAACTTTGCCGCTGAGAATATTTTCCGCCACAAAGCCGACCATGTTGACCGGATCCTTGGCAGAGCCGAACTGTGGGGCGTAGGACAGTTCAAGCTGGGTCAGGTCATCGACAGTCATGCCTGCCCGGATTGCGGTTGCCAGCACGTCAATGCGTTTGTCAACGCCATCAAGGCCTACTGCCTGAGCTCCCAGAATGCGGCCATCAACGGTAGAGAACATCAGCTTCAGGGTTATTTGGGTTGCACCGGGATAATAGCCGGCATGGTTCAGGGGATGAATGACGGCAGTCGCAAAGGGCTCTTGCCCTGAAGCCAGGTCTTTTTCGGCCAGACCGGTGCGGCCCGCGGCCAGGCCGAACAGTCCGATTATTTCAGTACCTAGTACCGGAGCAAACGCACGATCAGCCCCGCAGATATTATCAGCTGCCAGGCGGCCCTGGCGGTTGGCAGGTCCGGCCAGCGGCAGCAGGGTTTTGCATCCGCTTACCAGATGCCGTACTTCAATTGCATCGCCTACCGCGTAAATGCAGGGGTCGGATGTCTGCATGCGGTCATTGACCACAATGCCGCCGTTATCTGCGATTTCAAGCCCGGCGTTTCGGGCAAGGTCAACTTCCGGCCTGACACCTAGCCCGGCTACAATCATGTCGCAGGCGAGTTGATCACCGTTTTTGAGAATCACGGAGAGTCCTCCATCAGCCTTGCGGATCTCCTGTAGGGCATTGTCCAGCTGCAGTTCAATGCCGTTTGAGCGCAGGTGAGTGTGCAGTGCAGCGGCAATTTCAACATCCAGGTGTTTCATGACCTGAGCAGGACGTTGCACAATGGTTACGTTGATGCCCAGTTGATGCAGGTTTTCGGCAACTTCAAGGCCGATAAATCCCCCACCTGCAATAACAGCCTTTTTGGGTGATTTTTCCTTGATAAAGGCAATAATGGCGTCCATGTCCCCCATGGTGCGCAGGCTGAAAATACCGGGCAGGTCAGCACCGGCTACCGGCGGCAGCAGCGGTTGCGCACCCGGCGCCAGCACGAGCGCGTCATAGTGGAGGGTTTCTTTTTCAGCGGATGTGTTGTCAGCGATGTTTATTGTTTTAGCCTTGGGATTAATCGCTGTTGCCGTGACATTGGTACGGATTTCGACATTAAACCTCTTTGAAAAGGAGGTAGCGCGGGTGACCAGCAGGGAGTTTCGTTTGGGTATGATAGCGCTGATATGGTAGGGTAGGCCGCAGTTTGCGAAGGAAATATAGGGGCCGCGTTCGATGACAATAATCCGGGCTTTTTCGTTAAGCCTCCTGAGCCGGGCAGCCGCTGATGCACCGCCAGCCACGCCGCCTATGATAATAAATGTTTGCATTGTTCTTTTCCCTTTCTGTTGCAGTGTATTTGATTATCTCGGTATTGTTTGTTTTATTTATGTTCGGTCTTGGTAGCAATTGTGATTCGGGTTTGACGGGGGACATGTATGATTGAGGATATCGTAGCTGTTTCCCGGAACGTATTTACCCTTGGCTGCGTTTTAAAAAATTTCGAATGCGCTTGAGCAGATTCTTTTTACGTATTTTTGCAGACTCATCTTTGCCGTGAGGCTGGGTTCTCCAACGCCAGTTGTTCCAGGGCCATTGTGCCGGATCCTGGCGGATCTGTTGCTCGATAGCCCGGGTAAATGCGGCGGTGGCGTCCTGGATATCGTGTTGCGCATCATCGCTGCGTGCGCAAATAATTGCTTCATGAATATGAATGGTCTGGGTGTCGTTAGGGTTGCGAACTATGAACATGGGTACAATTGCGGCTCCGGTGCGCCGGGCCAATACTGCCGGTCCGGGAGCGGTTGAGGCCTTGCGTCCGAAAAAATAGACAAACACGCCACCTCGGCGTTTGTTTTCATCTGCTATGATGCATAGGATTCCATTTGAGCGCAGCAGGCCCAGAGCACTCTTTAAAAATTTTTTTTCGGGGACAGTTGGAATCGCCGGCAGTTCGATGAGTTCGCGACAGCGGGTATACATTGCAGAACCGGCTGGGCTCTCCAGGTCACGCACGACTGTCAGGGAGGTATAGCCCTCTGTGGAGAGCCGGGGACCGATCAGTGGATAGGTTCCCATGTGAGCGCTTATGGCGATCACGCCGTGCCCGTGTGCAAGTGCTTTTTCAAGGTGCTCTTTGCCCTCGATATTGATGGTCTGCATTGATTTGGTGAGACGGCGCCCGGTTGCGAAAAAACCCTCGCCCCAGTTGGCGCAAAAATGCGCAAGCGCTTTGCGGGCAATATGTTTTTTTTGGGTCGGCGTTAACGTTGTTCCGAAAGCCAGATCAAGGTTTAAGAGTATTTTCCTGCGCAGGCGTCCGGCAACAGCTAACAGTATTCGGCCCAGCAGGCGACCGAGTTGAAGGGTTCGCGTGCGGCCGAGCAAACCTGTAACACCTGTCAGAGTATATATGCCGCCCATGTTACACAGGTAGAGCACGTGATCAAGGGGGCGGAGTTTCTTGTGGATGTTTTGCACAGCAAACGGCATTGAGACGGATCCTTGCGTTAAAACGTAATCTTTATATTAACAATTAAAATCATCTGCTTGTCAAACAGTAAAATAGTATCGAGGCCTGTTTGTTTGTATAAAATTCGGGTTTTGAAATACGGTTTTTATCGTTAAATTAAGATAGAGGCTCAATTTTAGAACAAAATCGATCTGTTTGACAAATGGTTTTTTATAAGCATATAATAAAAAAGAATAAAAAAGAATAAAAAGGCAGAGAGGCATGTTTTTTTATAAATTCGAGATTATTTAAAAAAGCGGCCGGCGGTAGTTAAGAAAATTTTTTTTTAACCGATGTTTTAAGGTGTTAGTGTGGGTGGCGATAACCACTTGGGCTGTTATACTTAGAAATAGCAAAGCACCTGCAGAAAACAGGAATCAGAAGGGAATTCAGTAAGTTAAATAATTATATGAAGGGGAAGGTCAATGGCGACTAAAAAGAAGACTATGCTGTACACTGCGGCAACAGCCATAATATTCATGGTTTGTTTGTTGATGCCTGCTATGTGTTTGGCCCAATCTGATGCATGGACCTGGATGAGCGGATCTGACCAGATATATGAGGCCGGCATCTACGGCACCAAGGGTGTCGCAGATGCTGCCAACGTACCCGGGGCCCGGTATGACAGTTGCTCCTGGACTGACGCTTTCGGTGACTTGTGGCTGTTTGGGGGGGTAGGTCTAGATGGCGCCGGAAGCTATGGTTGGCTGAACGACTTGTGGCGCTATGACAGTGGCACAGGCGAGTGGACCTGGATGAGCGGTGCTAATGTGGTAGGTCAACTGGGCTCTTACGTCTTCTTCCGTGTCGCAGATGTCGCCAATGTGCCTGGAGCCCGCAGAGGAGCTGTTACCTGGATTGACGACAACGGCGACCTGTGGTTGTTTGGGGGTGAAGGTTTAGATAGTAGCGGATCGGTAGAGGCTTGTCATTGTAAACTCGGAGATCTTAATGGCTGGTTGAATGATATGTGGCGCTATGATACTGCCACAAATCAGTGGTCCTGGGAGGACGGCTCGGCCAGTATGAACGATATAAGTGAGAAAGGCTACTATAATGACAAGGGTTACCCGCAGCCCTACGTTAAGCCCGGGGCGCGTGAAGGAGCCATTGCGTGGACAGACAGCCACGGCTTCATGTGGATGTTTGGCGGATATGGTTGGCAGCATCTTGAGTATTTCGAGACAGGCGACGATGATGTTTGGTGTTGGAACAAAGATAAGCCCTGTGAGGAATGCCCGAATCCAGGCATGCTGAATGATTTGTGGGCCTATAACAGACTCACACATGAGTGGGCCTGGGTAAGCGGTTCGGACTATGTGGACGAGCTGGGCGACTATGGCACAAGGGGTAAAGCAACTTTCGACAATATGCCCGGGGGGCGTATGGGCGCTATTTCCTGGATAGACGAAGACAACAACCTGTGGCTGTTTGGGGGTATTGGTAAAGACGTCAATGTCCCCGACTACTTCGTCAGGCGTATGAACGATATGTGGCGTTATGATCCTGATTCAAAGATGTGGACCTGGCTAAGTGGCTCAACAATAGGTGACCAGGTAGGCATCTATGTGATTGATGAAAATACCTGCCCCGATGCCTATATCGTTCCCGGATGTCGTGAAGAAGCTGTTTCCTGGATAGATGAAGATGACAACTTATGGCTGTATGGGGGGTTCGGCCAGGCCGGTACATATTCTCCCATTGGCGGTCTTCTCAATGATCTGTGGACTTTTGATAACGCAACAAAACAGTGGATTTGGGTAAGCGGTTCAGACGAAATCTCGGATCCAAACAGCACCATTGTCGCCGGTGTGTATGGTACCAAGGGGGTCGCAGATAAAAATAATGTGACCGGGGCGCGTCAAGGCGCTGTTCCCTGGATAGACAGTCTGGGCGAACTGTGGCTGTTTGGGGGGAAAGGTTTCGATGGCGATGGAGCCTATGGCTCCATGAACGACCTGTGGCGCTTCGGGAATTTGCCATGTACGAACGATAGTGAATGTGATGATGGCCTGTTCTGCAACGGTGATGAAACCTGTGTGGTTGGACTATGCGAGCGCGGGACAGCGCCTTGCGGTGGTGATACACCGTTTTGCGATGAGGCAGAAGAAATCTGTATGGAATGTTTGGGTGACAGCAACTGCGATGACGGTTTGTTCTGTAATGGTGATGAGACGTGTGTGGGTAACGTATGTGTGGATGGAATAGAGCCCTGCAGCGGCGATACACCGGTTTGCGAAGAGACTGAGGATGTTTGCCTGACATGTCTGATCGACGGTGACTGCGATGACGACCTGTTCTGCACCGGTGATGAGACCTGTGTGGATGGGGAATGTGTTGACGGGCTGGAGCCCTGCACAGGAGATGAGATCTGTGATGACACGCTGGATCTCTGTGTTGAATGTTACACCGCCGGCGACTGCGATGACGGTTTTTTCTGCACTGGTGATGAGACCTGTGTGGATAACATATGTGTTGATGGGATCGAGCCCTGCACAGGAGATGAGATCTGTGATGACACGTTGGATCTCTGTATTGAATGTTACACCGCCGGCGACTGTGATGACGGTTTTTTCTGCACCGGTGATGAGACCTGTGTGGATAACTCATGTGTGGATGGTGCAGAGCCCTGCTTTGGCGATACGCCGGTCTGCAGTGAGGCAGGCGACGTGTGCTTATCATTATCAGGATGTTTTGATGACAGTGACTGTGATGATGCGTATATGTGTCAAAATAATACGTGTGTTTTGAAGTGCAGGTTGCTCATTAAACATAAAAAGCTGAGTGCAGCCAAGCTGTTGAAGAAGAATAAGGACAAAAAAGTCACGTTTAAAATTACCACCGGCGATTTTGGCAAGGTTGATATGGGGCCGGATATTGAGGTGCTGTTAGTAAAGCCCAATACGAAAAAGGGTAAGGTGAAGGTTAAGGCGCTTGTGCCTGCCGACATTGGAGCTCAGATCATTCCTGTCTGGGTGGGCGATTGTTATGGCGAAATTGAGATCCTTGATTAATCGCTTGAAAAAAACTTGATACAACAAAGGCCAGAGCCGTTATCGGCTCTGGCCTTTTAATTTTTTTATGTTGTTACAAATGCTTTCTTGGATCCAATTCTGGTTTTGGGTGCAGAAATGCGTGAGCGAGTTGCGAGCAATCTTTTTTTTGGATCGGAGTCACGATGCGCGGTCATGCAGCAGCTCATGCCCGGTGCGCGTAAATTTAAATTGTCCGAGATTTCACGTAACGAAATTTTATCCGGTAACCTTAGATATTTATCAATGGTATGTAAACAGAACGGTCAGGTGAAACTGAAATTCGGGGATACATTTGAGGTATGCGTTTACTGTTCTAAGGACCATGATAGAATCGGCGTTACAACGCCCGGTCTGCTGGCGTTTACTTCAAGGGAGATTGTGCCGGTCTGTTCAACGCGGAAATTCAGAGCTTGCTGGGCGCGGTCAAGAATAACCCGGCCATAACTCGGCCGTCTTCCGATTATTTGCACATTCAGGCTGTAGGTTCCCACATTTAAAAAATGAGCCGGTACTCGTACCCGTGCACGATAGTCTCCCGGCAGTAGTTCACGCTTTTCGCCCGGGTTTTCGTCCGTGTGCATGGTGACGAAAACCGTGGTCCCGTCCTGCGTAAGAACGGATATGGCAACGCGGGTTTGGTCCAGTTTTTCATGCACACGGAAGCGCAGGTGCAGAAAAAAATCACGGTGTACCTTCACGCTGGCGGAGAACTGCTCGTCTTCATTGGCAATGCCTATTTCTTCAATCTGTGCGCCGGGCTTATCTTCGGGCGTTAAAACAAGAAGTCCGGAGGACTGCTCGCCCTGCGCGAAGTAGGCCTGAATGATAGTTTCGGGATCTCCCTCTTGAATTATGCGGCCTTTATTAAGCAGCACAACCCGGTTGCACAGGCGGCTGATGGCCGCCATGTTGTGGCTGACGAAAAGAATTGTGCGGCCCTGGTCGGCAACGGTGTTCATTCGTCCCAGGCACTTTTTTTGAAAGTCAATATCCCCGACTGCCAGCACTTCATCCACCAGCAGTATTTCCGGATCAAGGTGGGCTGCCACCGCAAAGGCCAGGCGCACATACATGCCTGAGGAATAACGTTTAACAGGCGTATCGAGAAACTGTTCTACCTCGGAAAAAGCGACAATTTCGTCAAATTTGCCCTGGATTTCACGCCTGCCCATGCCCAGCACCGCGCCGTTGAGAAAGATGTTTTCACGTCCGGTCAGCTCGGGGTGGAAGCCGGTTCCGACCTGTAGCAGTGCGGAAACACGGCCATACAGGCGGGCCTGCCCCGTGGTGGGTTCGGTAATGCGGCTGAGGATTTTGAGTAGTGTTGATTTGCCGGCTCCGTTGCGCCCGATCAGGCCGACGCGCTCCCCGGGAGCAACCTTCAGACTGATATCGCGCAGGGCCCAGAACTCTTCAGTGTCAAACAGCTCCCGGTTTGATGAAAGCGGATGGCGCAGGCGCTGCACAAGGCTCCGGGCGTTTCTGGCAAGCACTTCCCGTAAGTTGAGCGTACGCCTGCGGCGCATGTGTCCGATCGTATAGGACTTGCCGATTTTTTTAGTTGTAAGCGCGTAGGTCATTGTTAAATAATATCCGCGAATGTCCGCTCGGATCGGTAGAAGAAACGGATGCCGAGTAAAAATATTAAAAGAGATAAACAGGTTGAGAGTATAAACCCGGGCATATACAGTTTGGTTTCTCCGCCCAGAAGCGCCCAGCGAAATCCGTCGATAACGCCGACCATGGGGTTAAGTGAATACAGCAGGCGCCATTTTTCCGGAACCACGTTGCTGCTGAAACCCACCGGCGACAAATACAGGCCGAACTGCACGATAAACGGAACCACGATTCTGAAATCGCGGTAGGTAACGTTTAAGGCCGACACAAAGAAGCCTGCTCCCAGTGAGGCCAGTGACGCCAGGATCATCAGCAGTGGCAAAACCACGATTCTCCAGTCCGGGTACACTCCGTACCAGAACATCATCAGGATATAAATGCTGAACGCAATCAGAAAGTCGACCAGGCTTGTGAGCATTGCCGTGGTCGGTAGAATGATGCGGGGGAAATACGTCTTAGAAATCATGTTTGAGTTGGACACCAGTGAATTTGCACTGACGGAAAAGGTGTTGCTGAAAAATTGCCATGGAAGCATGGCCGCGTAGACCAGCAGGGGATAGGGGACTTCGCCTGAGGGCAGTTTGGCCAGCTTGCCGAAAACAAGGGTCAGGATAATCATGGTTATGACCGGGCGCAGGACACTCCAGGCAATGCCGATAACAGTTTGCTTGTACCTGACGATGAGGTCACGCCAGGCCATGAAAAAAAGCAGCTCGCGGTAAAGCCACAGTTCTCGCCATATGTGCCGGGCCTGTTTGCGGGGCTCAATTATTATTTCCGCTTTGTGCATGCGTTTCTGTTCTCCGGGTTGGGATGTTCCTGTAGGCAACCACTGCTATAGGCGTTGACTACGATTAGTGATTGTATTCATTTTTCATAAAAAAAACAGTGCTTTTTTCCGGTTTTTAGAACTAATCCGGCTTTGTCTGCTGTGCGGTCATGGTTTCGGTGTATATCCTTGAATACGTTATGCCCCCCTGACCGAAGGTCTGCTTGCGGTGCTGTTGCTGCAAAGGCCTGACATCAACCCCTTGAGGGCATTCAGGTTGCCGAAGCGCAGCGTGCGCAGTAGGGCCCGCAGGCAGAGAACCGGTATTTTAACGCAGGTTGAAAGCGCTCGTGTGCTGTGATGTGTAAACAGACGTTGTGAGAGGCGCAGGTGCGCGCGGACAATCTGGTGCTCATAGAAAAAAGAATTGTTGCGCGATGATGTGTTAGCTTTATGAAACATGACTGCCGTGTCAATGATACCGGTTTTTAGTCCTGCGCGTGCGGCGCGGACACAGAAATCAACGTCTTCACCGTACATGAAAAAACCTTCGTCAAAGAGTCCGATTTCTTCAAAGACGCGGCATTCAATTAACAGGCAACAGCCGGTGAGGTAAAAAATATTGCCCGGCAGGGGCGGGGGTTGGTGTGTGACGAGCCCAAACCAGGCATTGTACCAGCTCCCTCGTGACCAGAGTTTTTCGGTGTTTGGGTAGTGATGTATTCGCGGTCCTGCAATCTGTAGGCCTCTCGCGCACGCGGCTGCGGCGAAGTTCTTAATAAAACCGTCCGGGATGATGGTGTCATTGTTCACTACGAGGACAGCGTCAAAATCAGACAGCGGCAGCCGCCGCAGGCCGTAGTTAACGCCGGCGGCAAAACCAATATTTTTTTCGGTTTCAAGCAGAGTTATCTTTTCCTGCCCGGCAAAAGCACTTGCGAGTCGGGCAGCCTGCTCAGTATCCGCTGAATTATCGACGACGCACACATGTTTAACTTTTTGTTGGGAGAGCAGGTGCGCGCATGCAATGGTGTCCTCGGCGCCAAAATAATTTAAAATAACAGCACAAATCCGCATTGTTTTGTATCGCCTGTACAAGGGTTGCTGCACGATGGCTACTGTCAGAATATGGCATGCAAACAGTATGTTTGGTTGTTTGCAATGATTATGTCATAGCTGGCATAGGCGTCAAGTGTGAAGAGGCATCAGGGTCTGCAACACTCCATAGGCGGATGCGATTCTGCTTCAGGCGCAAGCCGCTAGGTTTTTTCGGTGCGGTCAAGCGCGCGTTTAAGCTGTCGCAGAATATGGCCCGCATCTTCAGCAGAGGGCTTCCGGTTGCTGAATTGTGCGCGCTCTAGACGTGCTGCAATCCGGTTGTGCAAGCTCTGATCTGCGGGCATGAGTGCACGAGCCGCTTTGAGGGCCGTTGTGTAGAATGTCGTATAATCGCCTTGCAGCAGCTCTCGGCGGCATTGCTGTACAAGGGTATGATCCGCTTCGACTGCCGGCTGTTTGGATGGGCGGATGCTGTCGGAACGTTTTTTTATTATGTAAACACTTGCGGCGATAATGGCAAGCATGATTGCTGCCGCAGCGGCTAGCGACTTTTTTTGAAATAATCCTGCAGCAGGTTCAACTGTTATGGCGCATTCATTGGTCAAAAGTGATAGTTCTGTGCTGCTGTCGCGAGGCCAGCAAAGGATAGTAACGGGAGAGATCGTAAATCGGCCGGTTTCGCGCGGCACAAGTATAAAACGGTAGGTTAACTGATGAAGGGAATCGTTGACCGTGGCTTCAAATGAGGATGAGCGTAGTCTGAAGTTTTTCGGGAAAACAGGCTCAGGCGGAATGATGACATGGCTTTGCGCGTCCCCTTGCCAAGAGATGGTAATGCTTAGTTCAAAGGGGGATGTGGGCCGCTGAACATCAGACGGGCATTCCAGCGCGACGCGCGGCAAGTCTTGTGCAAAACCCAACGAGTCGGGTGTGAGAATCGTTAGTACTGCAATCAGCCACAGACCAGCGCGCAGCCTGCGCCAGAGCTTAGCAGAATGTTGAAAAACGTCCGTCTGTCTCGCTACAGCGGGATTGCGCTCTCTACTGCGACGCACGGTACACCTCATTGCTTATGACTGCGTGCGTCTTGCACCCGGCCATTTTTGAGAAGTCTGTAAAAAAAGTAGTTTTTCAAATAATTGTTAGAGGAACAGATTCTTGAAGAGCCCTTTGTTGCCATTTTTACTATCCAGCTCGCCCAGTTCGCGCAAGAGTTCTTCCTGACGCTTGGTAACCTTGCGCGGTGTTGTGACAATAATCTGTACGATCTGGTTGCCGCGACTGTTGCGGTTCAAATACGGTATGCCGCCGCCTTTGATGGTGAGCAGGTCGCCGGATTGAATGCCTTTGGGTATTTTCAGCTTTGTTTCTTTGGGTTCTTTATCAAGGGCTGGAATGTTTATTTCGGTTCCCAGTGCAGCCTGTGTGAAGGAAACGGGCACCTGACAAACAATCTCGTTATTATGGCGTTCGAAAAATTCGTCTTTTTCCACAGAGATGAAAACATACAGGTTGCCGGTCGGGCCGCCGTGATCTCCGGGTTCGCCCTCTCCGCTCAGCTTTAGTTGCATTCCGGTTTCAACCCCTGCTGGAATTTTGACCAGCAGGGTTTTTTCTTGCAGCTGTTTGCCTGAACCGCGGCATTGGCGGCATGGTTTGGTGATAATGGTACCCGTGCCGCGGCATTCCGGGCAGGTTGTAGCTACGCTGAAAAAACCCTGGCGCTGCGCAACGCGGCCGGCTCCCTTGCAGGTGGTGCAGGTTTGCGGGCTTTCTCCCTCGGCTGCACCGGTTCCACTGCAATCAGGACAGGCAAAATTTTTGCGAACAGAAATCTTGTTTTCAACCCCGAATGCTGCTTCACGCAGGGTAATGCTCATGTCATAGCGCAGATCAGCTCCCCGGTGTGTTGCAGATCTGCCGCGCTGCTGACCGCCCATGTCGAAAAAATCTTCGAAAATATCGCCAAACGACGAAAAGATATCGTCAAAGCCCTGGAAGCCCGAAAATCCTGAATTTTTGAGCCCGTCATGGCCGAAGCGGTCATAGACCTGGCGTTTTTCAGTGTCGCGCAGAACATCATAGGCTTCGCTGGCTTCTTTGAATTTTTTTTCAGATTCGCTATTGTCCGGGTTGCGGTCGGGGTGATACTGGAGGGCAAGCTTGCGGTAACTTTTTTTTATTGAATCTCCAGAGGCGTTTCGTTCTACCTCCAGGATTTCATAGTAACAACGTTTTGACATGGGGTCTGCTTTCACACACCGTACGGGGTACGGGTTCGTCAAAGGTTATGCAGGGTTGCATTTATAATCTGTTTACTGTGAGGCCCGCAGCGGAAGCGACTGACAAGATGCCGATTGGGCGGTACAGCATCAGGTTCCTGTGCTGGAAATTCACCTCAGCAATTGCATGCGCTGATTCTCGTAAAACCAATCTTATTCAAATTAAGCACGAATATGCGACAGTCAAGCGGATTGCTCCGGTTTATGTGCAATTTTATGTATCATCCCGGGTTCCGTTTGGAAGCAGGGCTTGAGCAAAATCCGGCATGGTCTCTTCCATGTACTGGCGGATTTTTTTCTTGAGGCGGCTTTCAATCTGGCGCACGCGTTCCTTGGTGATATGGTATGTATCGCCGATTTCCTGGAGTGTAAGCGGGTTTTCCGAGAGGAGGCGTTTTTCAAGTAATTCAGTCTCCTTGTCATCAAGCTGGGTTTTGATTTCACGAAGTTTTTGGCTGAAAATACGCTGCATTTCATGGTCGGCAATTGTCGTGTCAAATAGCTGCCGGTCGGTGCTTAAAAGATCTCCGCGGGTTTCTTTCCAGCCCTCTCCGATTGGCTGGTCAAGCGATGGTTCCCAGTCCCCCAGACGCTGCTCCATTTCAATTACGTTTTTCTCAGTGGTATTGAAGGCCTCTGCAAGGCGCGCCGGTCCGGGCGAAAACCCCAGCTTTTCAAGCCGATTTTTTTCCTTCCGCAGGTTGAAAAAAAGCTTGCGCTGTATCTGGGTTGTTCCTATTTTTACCAGGCGCCAGTTGTCCATGATATACTTGAGCATGTAGGCTTTAATCCAGTACGATGCATAGTAGGAGAGTTTGACTCCTCTGAGCGGATCATAGTTCTTAACGGCCTGCATGAGCCCCAGATTTCCCTCCTGGATTAGGTCCATGAGATTAAACGTCCACTGGCGCTGGTATTCAAGCGCAATCTTTACAACCAGGCGCAGGTTTGCGGTCACCAGTTGATAGGCAAGGGCCGGATCTGCAGTTTTGCGATAACGTGCAGTCAGGTTTTTTTCCTGTTCAATCGTCAATAATGGCGTTTTGCGGATTTCACGCAGATATACTTGTAGCGGATCCCGCGTCGCGGGCAGTTTTGTTTTGGACGCAGGGGTGATGGCCAAGAGTGTTTTTTTGAGAGGTGTAGTAGGGTGTTCGTCTTTCATGCCAGTTCGCTAATGTAATCATGGCGCGGTTGACAGTAGCAATGCGTCAGAGGAAAAAGTGTTTGTATGGCGGACGCCGACGGTTGAGTACAAAGCTTCCCATGTAGGAAGTGGGCCGTCATGGCGTGGTATCCCGGATCAGGAAGCGTTCTGCCTTCACCGGGGTTTCCTTGAGAAAGTAAAAACAGAGGGCCGCGATAACCGAGATAATTGACCAAAACAGAAAAACATTGGCGAAATCGGATGATCCATCCTCGCGGAGGGTTACCAGGTAACCGGCCGCAAGTGGTGATAAAAAAGCTCCGAACTGTCCAATTCCGTTGGCGAAACCCATGGCTCGTCCTACGACTTCCTTGGGGTAACGATACGATGGATATGCCTGAATAACGCTCCAGTTGAGATTGATGAAAAAACCGCCCAGCAGTAGCAGAATCAGCAGGGGCAGGGTCTGGCCCTGCGGTACCTGCCCGATCAGATACAGAACGGGAACGCAGCCCATGTAGGCGATCAGGCACAGGATTCGGGGTCGGCCGCCAAAAAATTTGTCCGCTGCTACGCCGCCGAAATATTGTGCGATGATTGCGGCCAGATAGGGCAGGCCGGCCATTATTCCCATGGTTTTTATGTCATATCCATGGGCGTTGACCAGGAAGAAGGCGATCCAGGTTGTCATGCCCCAGTAAATCATAAGTTGCATGAACCAGGCTATGGAATAGAGATAAAATTTTACATCTGTGGTGATAATTTTTGTGGAATAGCGTTTTCCTGAGACCGAAGCATCTTCGCCAATGGATTCAACGATCATGTCAAGTTCTTCCTGCGCCACAACGCCTTTTTCAAAACCTTCGCGGGGACTGTTGTAGATGAATTTCCACAACAGAAAAATTCCAAGTAGACCGGGAACGGCTAAACAGAAAAAAACAGGCCGCCAGTTGTTGTTGAAAAAGGTAGCGGCCATCCAGGTTACCATTATCGGAGTAACCATCGGGGCAATGCCGAATGTTGTGGCGAAAAAACCGTTGGCCCGGCCTTTTTCATGCGCAGGAAACCAGTTGGCAATGGTTTTTATGGAGGGTGTATAGTGATGGCCTTCGCCAAGTGCCAGGCCCAGCCTGAGAACAAAGAACTGGGTGAAGTTTTTGACCAGGCCTGTTAAAAACGTAATGGCCGTGAACATGACGATGGCGATGCTCATGGTTTTTTTTGTGCCGATGCGATCACTCAGGATGCCGGCTGAAAACTGGGCCAGGGCATAACCAAAGAAAAATATGGACCCGAGCCATCCGATCTGGATCGTGTTTAATTGCAGGTCTTCGCCGATATAGGGCAGCAGGGTTAAAACTGATATGCGGTCAAGGTAATTGATTACATACAGCAGCCAGATAACCAACAGAATTTTGTGGCGGTAGCCCCATGGCTTTTTTTGAGCAGCATGCATGCGGGAAACTTTCTGGTTGTGTGTGATGTTTCGGTCAGCGTTGCGCCTGTCGGACGTATTGCTTGATAGTCGCCCGGCACCCTTTTTTTCTTCCATCACTGTGTAGCGGTGGCTACCGATACAGCCGTTGTATAGTCAATAAACCAATTGCTAAGTACGTAGAATTATATAAAAACATATTTTTTATTATTGTTCAAGGGAATATTGAAAATTGTGACATCATGGAAGCAGTATTATCAGCAGGATTCGTCAATCGATGGCGTGTTGTCAGCGTTTCCGGGTCTTCCGGGCTCTTTGATAGGTGTTAACCGCCCGGTTATGCTCCCGCAGGGTGCGTGAAAACTTATGTGAGCCGTCATTGCGCGACACAAAGAAAAGGAAGTCCGTTTTAACCGGCTGCAGGACTGCCCGGATCGCAAGGCGGCCGGGACTGCAGATAGGCCCGGGCGGTAGGCCGTAATTGCGGTAGGTGTTGTAGGGCGTGTCATGCAACAGGTGCCTGCGGCGCAGGCGTTTATTGAATGAGAGGTCAAGAAGCAATTGGCCGTATACTACGGTTGGATCGCACTCAAGGCGCATGCCTTTTTCCAGACGGAGCAGAAAAACACCCGCGATGAGTGGTCGTTCATCGGCCTTGCCGGTTTCAGCCTCAACCAGTGAAGCCAGCGTGACAACCTTTTGTTCGTTCAGCTGCGACGGCTGTTTCGCCAGCTGAACCTCTTCGGCAAAGACCTGTCGATAACGTTCAACCATTTTTTCGAGAATAGATGCGGCCGTGGCTGCCCGGCTGAAAAAATAGGTGTCTGGAAAAAGAAAGCCCTCAAGCGAATTTCCGCTCAGGCCGAGATGATCGATGAAATCCGGATCGGTTATTTTTTTCAGGAGCTCTTTTTCGTTCGCCAAACCGGTTGCGGCAATGATGCGGGTTGTTTCAAATAGTGTGCGGCCTTCGGGTACGGTAAAGGGCTGCAGGCGAACCAGTCCTCGCTGGAGCCGGTCAAGCACATCCAGGGGGCTGAGCGCTTCGTTGAATTCATAGGTGCCAAATTTGATTGAGCGCGCATTGCCCTTAATGCGCGCCAGCGCTTCAAACATGCCGGGGGATATAATCACGTCCCGTGAGTGCAGTTCGGCGCTCACCTGGCGCAGGTTGCTGCCGGCGGCAATAACAATCCTTACCGGGGTCTGCTCGCCTATATAGGGTGTTGTGCTGAACAGGTAGAACCACAGCAGTACAGCTGCAAGCAGCAGGGCAAAAACAAACAGACCTGATAACAGTAGTTTTTTCATGGGGGGAGATTTCAAGGGCCGTGGTTGTCGGTTCAGGTTCCTGCCCGTGCAAGGTTAACAAAACAAGATTCAAGGCTTTTTCTTTGTGCGCTTTGGAACCCTGAAACCGCATTATGCCTTATCTGTAAAGCTTATCGGCTTTGTCGGATTTGTCAATAATAATCCGGTTTTCATTCGCCCGGCCGGGCGTGCATAGTCCGTGCATGTATCATGATGCGTCATCGCGTGATTTCGCACTATTTTTTCATTGATATTCAACACCTGTTTTCCTATAGTTGGTTCATTCTGGCCGATCTGTTTGTTCGGATTGTCCTCTAACCTTTTTGGGAGGTCTGCAACGCATGGTACGTTCCTGGCTGAGGGTTCATGACGACACATGTATGGAGTTGAACCGCCGCTACCAGTTATGCGCGGTTGATTTAAAACATTCGTTCCCTGAGCGTCCTTGGCGTTTGCTGGGGCTGTTAAAATTCGATGGTGAGGCGTATTGTTCCGAGCGGTTCGTGCGTGCGCTGCTGTTGAAAACCTCGGTCCTTGGCACCGCATCGCGTTCGCTGCTGTTGTGCCCCCGGACAGAGTATAATTTCCCGGTTTTTTCTAATGAAACAATCCTGATGGGCAAGCGGGTATTGTTTCTGGTTGATGTGCAGCAGGTGTTTCCGGCGAAAGAGCGTAACACGGGCAGCCTGTTTGACGATTTGAAGTCTATTCGTTCTCGCTATCAGGATCTATTGGAAGATCCGGCGGTAGTCAGGGGTGAAATAGCTCGCGGTTTTTCACCTGCGGCAGTGTATGTACGGCTTGATCCCGGGTGTTACACCCGGGCTGCCGAATTGCTGCAGCAGTATCTGTTTAGGTATCTTGATGCGCTTGATGAAGTCCCAGCCGGAGCTGAAATGCGTGCTGGTGCCCGGCAGGCTTTTGATGCCTACGCGGATCTGGTGATCAATCACGATCCGGCCATGCGTTTTTTGCGTCGTATGTTCGGTGCTGCAGGTGCCCGTGAGCGGGCCTACGATATGTTTTTTGGGAAGTAACTATGGATGCAACGATTTATTTTATCGGCGCGGGTCCCGGAGATCCTGAACTCCTGACCCTTAAGGGGCGGCAGATTGTCGATAGCGCGGACGTGATTGTGTATGCCGGTTCTCGGGTAAACCCGGCCCTGTTGGACGGCGCGCGACCTGATGCTGCCGTGCATGACAGCTCCGTGCTTGATCTGCGGCAGGTTACCGATATTATGATGGAGGCGGCCCGCCGCAATAAAACTGTCGCTTACCTGCATATCGGGGGTTCTTTGCTGTGTGGGGCCATTGCCGAGCAGGTTGCCGTTTTACGGGATGCCGGTGTGGAATGTTCGATAGTGCCGGGTGTCAGTTCCATGTTTGGGGCAGCGGTTCCGTTGTCCCGGTTGAATAAGCCTGATTTTGCACATGGGTTCCGGGTTGTGCAGGGACGCAGGCGTGAAGGCAAGGCCGTGGTTGCACTCACCCGGCGCGGGTGGCATACGGGTATGCGCATACTGGATGCCTTTGAGGATGTCGAGCTGTTTTTGCCCGAGCGTTTTAGGGCTGATAAGCAGAGTGCCCGGCTTTCTTTTTATGAAGATCTTGGCCTCCTGCTGGGCAATCTGTTTCAAACCCGATTACAGTTGGTGCTTATTATGGCTGCCGGTGTTGCCGTGCGCAAGATCGCCCCGTATCTTGGAAGCACATGGGAAGAGCCGGCGGTGGTTACGCTGGATGACAGCGGCCGTAATATTATTAGTCTGCTCGCGGGGCACTGGGGCGGGGCAAATATGCTCGCCGATGATGTTGCCCGCGTTCTGGGCGGCAATTCGGTTATTACAACCGAGAGTGATGTTATGGGTTTTCCGGCAGTTGATATACTCATCCGTCACCTGACCGGTGCGGTCATTCCGGAGGATCCGGCTCTTCTTAAACGCATTCAGGCTGCGATTCTTGACGGGGATCCGGTTGGGTTTTATCCGCGCGATCTTGAGACGGCCCATAATATGCAGGGCCATGCACATTTGCATTTTTACGATTCGCTTGATGAACTGGCCGAGGGAGGCTGTGCTGTCGGTCTGATTGTTTCTTTGCAGCAGGACATGTTGCCGGGCAGTGGTGAGGATTTTGTGCGGGTGTATCCACGCGCCCTTACGGTTGGGATCGGCTGCCGGCATGGAGCTACGGCTGCAGAGATTGAGCAGGGTGTCAGAAGTGTTTTTGCTGAACATAATCTTTCTCTGCAGTCAATCGCAGCGATTTGTACGGTTGATCATAAACGTGCCGAGGATGGACTGATTGAGTTTGCCGGGAGTAAGGGTGTGCCCTTGGAGTTTTTTAGCGTGGCTGACATCAATAAAGTCGCTATTGTGTCGACTGAGTCAAAAGTCGCGCGTGAGGTGGGAGTGCAGGGGGTTGCGGAACCCGCGGCCTTGCTGGGAAGTTCGGGGGGGAGCCTGCTGGTGCCGCACGTGAAACTGAAATCAATGACGATTGCTGTTGCCGCCCGCCCGATTCGGCAGATTTTGCAGGATAGCGGGGCCGACAGTGATGTGTGCTGACGCAGGATATTTGTTCGTAATCGCCATCGGAACCGGCTGTGTCGGCGTTTGCCGGGGTTTTAGTCTTGGTTTTCGTCTCTGATGCCTGATTGCAGTGTGGTTTCTCATAGCGGTCTGCGATGGTTCCCCGTTGAAAAAAATGAACTTTTTCTTTTCGCAGTTCGTACTAACTATTGATTACCTGAACAATGCCCCGTTTGTCTGTATGTGTTATATAGTGCAGTGTGCTGTGGTGTAAAAACAGTATAGAGTAATGGCATTGGGGCACTATTGAGAATAGTTGTAATGGACTGTATTTTAGATGGTTTAAATGGGTTACTTGGAGGACATTGTATGAAAAAAAGAATGTTCGGTGTTGTTGCGGCCGCGATCTTTGGTTGTGTTGTGTGTGTCGGGTCAGCGCCTGCGGCAGAATTGGAAGCTTGTTTTATACTTGTTTCATCCGATCCGGGAGAAGGAACCCCAACCGTAGCCATTGGCTCAGTAGCTGTTGAGACGACCCCGACCACAAAGATTTTGGATACGGACTGTGATGGACTGCCTGATTCAGCCTGCACGTCCTGCATACCGGCTTATGATGCTGACAATTGCAAGGATAAGCCCAATGGCCCTGATCTTGGCACCTGCACAGCAGGGTTGCAGGATATGCTGGGTGAAACATGCGGTTCTGATGCTGAGTGCGGATCTGGTGGCGCGTGCAGCATGGCACAGGAGGATTCCGATAGTGACGGGTTTGGCGATGCTTGTGATTATTGCAGCGGTAACGGGACGTTGGATCACGACAGCGACGGTTTGTGCGACGGCGATGATAACTGCCTCACGGCTCCAAATCCATTGCAGGAGGATACAGACGACGACGGGTTTGGCGATGCTTGTGATTATTGCAGCGGTAACGGGACGTTGGATCAAGACAGCGACGGTCTGTGTGACGACGATGATAACTGTCCTACGGCTCCAAATCCATTGCAGGAGGATTTTGACAGTGACGGCTACGGTGATGAATGCAGCGGGGCTATTGACCGGATCGCTCCGATTTCATCCTTCAGCGGTACCTGGTACGAGATCGGCCGACAGGTGGGCAGTACGTATCCTGATAATATCATTTATTTCGGTCAGCTTTTTCAGGAGGTTCTTTACTATGCTGGCCCTTCGGGTTGGACAGCGCAGGACTATTATAATGAAACAGAGCAATTAATCCCCCAGAGCGTTAAGGATCACATGATGGGCATGGCCGAGGGGCTTATTGATGTTCGCCCTATCAGCCCTGCTAGTGCTTGGGATCTTGTTCTTACACAGAACATGGCTGTGGATTTGCTCAATATGGTTAGAAATATGTCTCCGGTTCCGAATCCGCCGGTAGAGCAGATTTTGAATATGCTGCGTGGTTGTACCGGGTTCGGCGTATCCTCCAGCGCGGGGACATTTCTGTCTCATAATACGGATGCGCAGGGTGTCGCCGGGGTCAATACCTCGGCAGTGATGTATTGGTACCCCTCCAACGGGGACTATGCCTATCTTACCTTTGATCCGCCCGGGTGGGCTGATGTGGCCTTCGGTCTCAATCAAAAGGGTATCGGCGTTACCGTGAACGCTGGCAGTCCAAATTCGGATGCGGTAATCGGTTATTATTATACCTTTATGACACGCTATGCCATGGAGCATGCCGCGACGCTTAAAGAGGCGGTTAAAATTTTTAAAGACGTTTTTAAGCGGGGAGAGAACTTCGGACCCACTGGAGCGCTTATTCATTTTGTCGACTTTAACACCGGCAAGATGGCAAAAATCCAGCTTCGTTCCGAAGCCATTGAGGTAACCTATGGCCGGAAACGGGTGCCTGGTGTTGTCAGCATCGGTTCGGCAAATCATTTTGTCGGCGATTTTAATCCTGACCTCTCGTATTATTATGAGTCTTCATGGATGCGTTATGACCGTTTGATGGACCTGCTGAGTGACGCTTCGGCATCTTTTGACCTTGACGGCTTGTGGGATATCCTGCGAGATACGAATGATGGCACACCGGAGGACGACGGCGTGGCTGACGCGAATACCATTTCCAAGCAGGGTGTCGGCTTTGGTGCCGGTTCGACCACCTTCGGCACTATTTTCACTAAGGATGGTATGCACTATGCGCTTGGTCGGCCGGATGCGTACTTTGAGCAGTATCAGGAGGGTCAGTTTGTGCCCGGTGTGCGCGCTCTCGACATCAGGCATAAGGAAATACGCTCTGAAAAGCTAATAAAGCCCAAGAAAATCAAGCTGGATATCAGTGGCAGTGCGGGTTTTAATCCGTACGGTGATATTGATCTCGGCCCGCTTTCCTGGAGTAAAGTATCCTACAACGGGAAAAAAGGCAGGGTGAAAATCAAGGCTATTGTTCCTGCCGGGCTCGAACCCGGTAGCATTCAGATCAGTGTTGGCGACTACATCGGCTGGATTCAGGTCAACTAGCCTGATTTCTTAGATTGTATATGTATGTAATAGGCAGGGCCGTAAGGCCCTGTTTTTTTTTGTGAACTATGTTGGTGGCTATCGGGTTGAACAAAAATGTATCATAATCAAAGAACCAACGAACATCGCTTTTTGCAGAACCAGATTATTTTTAAGGTTTTAGCTCTGCCAGGCAGTATTCCTTCTGATTGATTCCCCCGTAGTGTTAAGGTGGTACTATCCTTGCATTATATTAAGAGAGACATTGACTGGCGGAGCTTAAGCGTGTGCGCTTGAACTACCGCATTGATCGTTAGCGTACGCGCGCACGCTATGAAAGGATAAAGCTGCTATGCAGTATGATTTTGATGATCATTGGCATGAGGAATGCGGTGTTTTTGGTATATATGATGATCCCGAGGCCGCTGAGAAAACATATCTTGGCTTGTATGCCCTGCAGCATCGCGGGCAGGAGAGCGCCGGGATTGCCTCGACCGACGGCACTACCATTGCTTTGAAAAAAGGTCTTGGGCTGGTGTGGTCGGTGTTCGCTGATTCGAACGCTATGCCCCGCCTGCGCGGTAGCGCAGCTATCGGTCATAACCGCTACTCCACTTGGGGTGCAAGCGATATAATCAACGCGCAGCCCATCTGTATCGAATCCCGGTTGGGCGAGATGGCGCTTGCCCATAACGGAACCATCACCAATGCCAGTGAGCTGCGCCTCAGCCTGCAGGCGCGCGGAGCCATTTTTCAGACAACCTCGGACAGCGAGATTGTGCTGCACCTCATGGCCCATTCGAGCGAGCAGTCTTTCATGGCTATACTCCGGGATGCGCTTGAGCAGCTGCAGGGGGCCTATAGTTTGGTTTTGCTTACGCCCGAGCGGTTGATTGCAGTGCGAGACCCGTTCGGGTTCAGGCCCCTGTCTCTGGGCAGGGCTGAGACGGGACATGTGGTGGCCTCGGAAACCTGCGCATTTGACATTATCGGGGCTGAATACATCCGCTCGCTTGAGCCGGGTGAAATCCTTGAAATTGATTCGGCCGGCATGCGCTCGCATCGACTTAAGCCGGCAAAGCGTCAGTGCGCCTGTATCTTTGAGCATATTTATTTTGCCCGGCCCGACAGTTTCGTTTTTGGCGAGAAGGTCGATAAGGTCCGCAGGCGCCTTGGCCAGGAACTTGCCCGGGAAGCGCCCTGCGATGCCGATATTGTGATCGCAGTACCGGACTCCGGGAATACCGCTGCTTTGGGGTATGCGCGCGAGTCGGGGCTGCGTTATGAAATCGGCCTGATACGCAACCACTATATCGGGCGTACATTCATAGCCCCGCATCAGGACAAGCGTAAGCTTGATGTCAGGGTCAAGCTCAATCCGGTCAGGGGGGTGGTCGGGGGCAAGCGTGTGGTACTCATTGATGATTCCATTGTGAGGGGCACAACCATGAGACAGATCGTGCAGCTTCTGCGCTCCAAGGGCGCCGCCGAGGTGCATGTCAGGATCAGTTCGCCGCCTATCGGTCATGTCTGTTATTACGGTATTGATATTTCAGACAAGGCCGAGCTTATTGCGAGTTCCCGGAGCACGGAACATATTAGAAGCCATATTGAGGCCGATTCCCTGGCGTACCTTTCAACGCAGGCAATGCTGCGCACAGTGGATGACGGCAGCAAGTACTGCACTGCGTGTTTTACGGGCGATTACCCCGCTCCGGTACCGGTCGGTTTTCAGAAAATTGGGTTTTGATATAAGAAGATGCTGGTGCAGTCATTTTTGCAACAAAAATGAACCTTGTTATATTTGTTGGACAAAATTGTTCAAAAAAGGCCGTGGTGGTTTTTTGAACATCGCTCCCAGCATGTGCGGGTATGCTGTTAAACTCAGCATTGGCGCTGTTTTTTTTTGCTTTGGCATTTTTTTTGCGGTATATCTCTCTGAGAAGCCTTTTTATTATAAGCGCCCTTGTGCAGATTTCAGCCAGAGATGCTAACATTATGAGACCAGAAGAAGAGTTTCAAAAGAGTGCTGGCGATATTAAGCTTATTGTCAATGCTGCTGCAAAAGACATGTACAGCCATGATATCGGTGATGTGCCTCATATAATGACGAAGACGTTTTTTGAGACACACCCTGACTTTGTTGTTCAGCCCCAGAGCAGGGATGAAATTTGCAGGGTACTGGCCTTTGCTTATGAAAAGAAAATGCCGGTTATCCCGAGAGGCGCTGCCTCATGGGGGTTCGGGGGAGTTATCCCTACGCAAGGCGGTATTGTTATTGATCTGTCGCCCTTTAGAAAAATCCTTTGCCTTGATGTGAAGAATAAAACCGTTACGGTTGAGGCGGGCGCCCGGTGGAGCGATATTGATATACTGGCTAAAAAGGACGACCTGTGCCTCATGTCCTATCCTTCCAGCAAGTTTTCCACGGTTGCCGGATGGATCGCAACCGGCGGCTACGGTATAAACAGCTACCGCTACGGTCATATCTCAAAGCAGATTGTTTCGATGACGGTCGTAACACCGGTTGGCGAGACAAAAAAAATGACACCTGTCGACCCCGATTTTTCTTATTTTATTTCCACCGAGGGCACCTGCGGCATTATTGTCGAGGTAACGCTCAAATTACGCGAGCAGCCAAAAAAATCATATGCTCACATTTTTTATTTTCCGACCGACAGGGATGCCTTTGATTTCATCACGCAGGTGGTTCGGCAGAAAACAGCTGCCAATGTGATCAGGTTTGTCGATGTCAATCATATGCGCGAGACAAATGAAATATTGCATGCACATGTGTTTATGGAAAAAGCCGGGGTTCTTGTGGAGTTCAGCAGCTCGGGGGATGAGCGAAATTTTCTCGATTTTGTGAAGACAATCGGAAATTACGAACAAGCTCCCGACTATGCGGCATGCTATTTGTGGAACGAGCGCCTGTTCGGCATGAAGGCAAAGCGCCTTGGCCCCACGCTTCTTGCCAGCGAAGCGATACTGCCCATTGCCGCTTCAGCAGCGTTTATTAAGAAAGCAAAAAGGCTCGGGAGTAATTACGGCGTTACAATGTGCATTGATGCTTATATTCTCGATCAGACACAAGCTCTTATCATGACCACCTTTCTGTGCGACTCGCGAAAAATGAAGTATTTCGTGCATATGCCGCTTGTCTCAATGCTTACGCAAATAGCAGTTTCAATGGACGCACAGCCGTATGGCCTGGGCATTTGGAATGCCGCTTTTGTCAATCATTTGTATTCCAAAGACCGGCGGAGTGAGTTTAAGGCATATACAGCAAAGGTTGACCCCGACGGGATTATGAATCCGGGTAAATTTTTGCGGCTCAAATCAAAATTCATGAACATTCCGGCTCTTACTTTTCATCCTCTGTTTTTCGGATTGTCGATGAACCTGCTGATACTGCTGTCGCCGGTTATCGGTAAAATTGCCACCATCATTTTTGGCAAAGACAAAAAGATTGATGCCCTTGACCTTGAGCTCTGCACACATGCCTGCGCAAAATGTGGCAACTGCATAGCAGTGTGTCCGGCCTATCTGGTTACCAGAAACGAAGCAGTCACGGCCAAGGGTAAAGTTGCTCTGGCAAAAAAACTTATCGCCGGAGAGCCCGTTACGCCGGAAGAAGCAACCACTGCTTTCATGTGTATGCACTGCCATGCCTGCGAAGATATATGCCAGACTAATCTTGATCTGATTACACTCTGGGATGACCTTGAGCGACGGCTTGAGGAGAAATTTGGACGGCCTGATGACCGGATAAAAGAGTTTTTGAAAACGGTTGATGACAACAAAGAATACTGGGATATGGTTGAGAGGAATTCATAAGCGGATAGTGTGTGTTCGTTGTTTATGCGCAGATACCGGTTTATTAAGAAAAGCTGCAAAAATAATAAATTATTAGACGTGTAAAGACTATGCCAAAAAAATACCACATCGCTGTCCAGGCAACGCCTTTGAACAGGGACTTCGTATCAAAGTTCAAGATTGTGCGGGGCGCAAACTGTATTAATTGCGGTAAGTGTACGAAAGTCTGCATCTATGAAGCACATAAGCGCGGTGCGCAAGATCCGCGCAAGATAGCTGAGCCGCATATGGCACTGTGCAAAAACTGTTTTCGCTGCATACAGGAGTGCCCGCGTGGCGCACTGGTGAAATCACTGGATCCTGATTTTCTGGCTCTTGGCGGGTCCTACTGGAAGCCCGACATGTTTCTGGCTATTTACACGCAGGCCGAAGACGGCAAAGTGCCGGTGTCGGGGGCCGGTTACCGCGGCCCTTTTACCGGACCCGGGTTTGACGGTATGTGGACCGATATGTCTGAAATCGTTCGCCCTACGCGTGATGGCATTCATGGCCGTGAATATATCAGCACGGCGGTTGATCTGGGGAGAAAGCTCAATCATTTGAATTTTGACGATGCCGGCAATCTTGCATCCACTATTCATCCAACCGTTGATCTTCCGATACCGATTGTTTTTGATATCCCGCCTTGTATTCTGAGCCCGAATGTGAAGGTTGCATGTGTCATGGCCGCGCAAACCGCAGGCACCTTTGCCATGTTGCCCGCAGCTGATATTACCGAAGACATTCAGCAATACGCAAACAGCATTATACCCCTTGTGTCTCATGAAAAAATCACTGCTTATGAGAGTGTGATCAGTGATGCACGGTTGGTGGCAATCGAGTACGCTCCTGCGCTGCTTAAAGATTTTGGCTCAGTTAAGGAGTCGATAAAAAAAATATCTGAAGCGGTTACCATAGTTCGGGTTCCGGCAATGACGGGTATTGAAGACGTCGTTACGAAACTGGCTCTCAGCGGGGCGGAAGTCATTCATATCGTTGCTGATTATTGCGGCAGGGAAGCTCCCGGACAGGGGCAGCGTTTTGTAAAAGAGGTTGTTCTGGCAGTGCATCTCAGACTTATCGAAGAGCGTATACGCGATGAGGTCACCATTATCGTATCCGGCGGCATCGCCATGGCAGAGCATGTACCCAAAGCAATTATTTGCGGTGCAGATCTGACGGCGGTGGACATACCTCTGCTGATTGCCTTGGGCGCGCTACTCTATGAAGCGCCGGAAATGAAACTGATACTGCCTGACGGGCTTGAAAAAATGCCGACAGCAATCGTTGCCCGGAGAATCGTTAATCTCATGGGCGCCTGGCATTCCCAGCTGCTTGAAGTCCTGGGAGCCATGGGGATTCGCGAGGTGCGCCGACTTCGGGGTGAAACCGGGCGCGCGATATTTTTCGATGAAATTGACAAAGACACATTTGGAAAACTTTTTCATAAGCAGGAAACGGCAAGCATATGAAACCAGACTCTGTAGTTATAAAAACAATGCCATCGCGGTTTAAGCATCAGGTGCCAAAATACAGGGTTACCCGGTCCGACGCCTGCATCAACTGCGGCATGTGTGCAAAATCATGCCAATACGGTGTGCACGAACGGATCGAAGGTCATAACAGGATACGGCCGCCCATTGACTATAAATGCATAGGCTATGAATGCCGCAAGAATGATGAATTCTACTGTGTATACAAATGTCCGCGCAAGGCGCTGAGCCTGTCTCTGAACCCGATGTATGAAACCCTTGGCGACTGTCGCTGGACTGCGGATATGATCACCGCTACCTGGATAATGGCTGAAACCGGTTATCCTCCCGAGCGGACCGATATCGATTATCAAATGGGTAATTCCGGTGGCGGCTTTGATAAGCTTCGTCTGAAATTTCCAGAAAATCCGCTCAAGGTCGAGCGGGACGAAATCTCTACCGATCTTAGATTGAACCGCAGAAATGACGGTCGGGCCGATGTGGTGATCTCTACGCCGGTGTATGGCGGTGGCATGTCGTTCGGTTCTGTTAGTCTGTCGACGATGCTTTCCAAGGCGCGCTGCGCCAGTATCTGGAACACCTTTACCTGTACGGGCGAGGGCGGGTATCCCGAAATGCTGCATCCCTATGACGATCATGTTATCACGCAGGTCGCAACCGGGCTTTTCGGCGTTCGCGAGGAAACCATACAGCGGACAAAGATTGTTGAGTTTAAATACGCCCAGGGCGCAAAGCCGGGCCTGGGGGGGCATTTGCTCGGAGAAAAGAACACGGAAAGCGTTGCGCGTATGCGCGAGGCAGTGCAAGGGGTGTCGCTTTTTTCCCCTTTTCCGTTTCATTCGGTTTATTCCATTGAAGATCACAAGAAGCATATCGACTGGGTCAAGCAGATGAACCCGAAGGCCCTGGTGTCGGTCAAGGTCTCAACGCCCAATGATGTGGACATGGTTGCAGTCGGCTCCTATTATGCCGGAGCTCATATCATACATATCGATGGCGGCTACGGCGGCACGGGCGCTGCGCCCGATATTGCAAAAAAAAATATTGCCATGCCCATAGAATATGCCATTCCAAGGGTTCATAGTTTTCTCAAGGATGAGGGTGCCCGTGATGTTGTGACACTTATTGCGTCAGGAGGCATCCGCAGTGCCCATGATCTTGCCAAGGCTATTTGTCTTGGAGCAGACGGCGCGGTCATCGGTACGGCGGAACTGATAGCTCTTGAATGCGTCCGCTGCGGCAACTGCGAATCAGGCCGGGGATGCGCCCGCGGTATAGCCTCAACCGATTCGGAACTAGCCGATTTGTTTGATGATGAGTGGGCAACCCAGCGGTTAGTTAATCTCTATCATGCCTGGAATGTTCAGCTTGTAGACATTCTGCAGAAGTTCGGCATGCAGAGCGTAGCGGAGCTTGTCGGCAGGACGGATCTTCTTGAACATGTTGATTACCGTTAAATAGAAAGTATAAATGCAGGGGCGGGTTTGAAGCCTGTCCTCACGGATATATTTCCGGAAAGCAAATGCAGCATTTACGGAGTTTTCCATAATGAATAGTGCAGAAAAAATTATTGCGTCACGCGAAGCCCTGTGCAGCCAGGTGCCGCAACCTGACCAGAATACCGAGGAAGAGGGCGGTTGTGGCGTTACTGGTTTTATCAGCTCAATTCCGGTCATGGGTAAAAATATTTTTGAGCCATCGGTGCAGATGCATAATCGCGGCAATGGCAAAGGCGGCGGCATTGCTGCTGTCGGGTTTATCCCTGAAGCTCTGGGCGTCTCGCGGCAGGTGCTTGAAGAGGACTATATGCTGCATATTGCCTTTCTTGATCAAAGCATTACCGAAGAGCTCGCTGCTACGTTCATACACCCGCATTTTACCATTGATAAATCGGAGCATTTGCCCTGTATTGCTGATTTCCGCAGCATTGGTTTGGAAGTGAAGCCGCCGGAGATTATGCGATATTTCGTGCGGGTGAAGCAGGACGTGCTGGACTGTTTTATTCGAGACAATACGCTTGAGTCGCTTGACCGTCGGGATGCTGAAGATGAGTTTGTGTATCAGAACAGTTTTAAGATCAATTCGAAGTATTATGCATCCCTGGGCGATAAAAAAGCTTTTGTTATGTCGCACGGTAGAAACATGATGATACTGAAGATCGTCGGGTATGCAGAGAATGTTGTTAAATACTACATGCTTGAGGATTTTAAAGCCCATGTCTGGATTGCCCATCAGCGCTATCCAACACGCGGCAGGGTCTGGCATCCCGGAGGATGCCATCCTTTCAGCGCTTTGAACGAAGCGCTGGTGCATAATGGTGATTTTGCAAACTACCAGTCAGTATGTGACTATCTCAAACAGCGAAATTATTATCCGCTGTTTTTGACCGACACCGAAGAAGCGGCCCTCATGCTCGACCTGTGGAGTCGTGTGTATAAATATCCCCTTGAGTATCTGATTGAAGCTCTGGCGCCTACATCAGAGATGGACTTTGATCTGTTGCCGCCTGATAAGCAGACGATATATAAAGCCATTCAGACTCATCATGTGGGTGCTTCCCCTGACGGGCCATGGTTCTTTATTATCGCACGCAATAACGTCAAAGAGAATTTGCTGCAGCTTATCGGCATTACCGATACCGCCATGCTTCGGCCCCAGGTGTTTGCCCTGCAGGAGGGCGAAGTTCAGATCGGCCTTATCTGCTCTGAGAAACAGGCAATCGATGCAACGCTTATTTCTCTTGAACGTGAGGACGCACGTTTCAGGCCTATCGCCGACAAGTACTGGAATGCCCGCGGCGGCAGCTATACCGATGGCGGCTCATTTATTTTCAGCCTTGTTGACAGCGGCGACGGCGCAGGCGGCAAAAAGCTTGTGTGCTCTGATAAATTCGGCACGCTGATAGAAACGCCCAAAGACAAGTCTGTCTGCGATATGACACAGGCTTGCGTAATTGACGAGTCAGTCAAAAAAGAATTGTTCAGTCGGTTCCAGGAACAGCGTACCCCACAAGACGCACAGGGCGGCAGGAGCCTTTTTAACTTTGTGCGGGATGGATTACAGTCTTTTTCGCCGGAAGCCTTCCGAAGTTGTGTTGAAACTATCAAGGATTTTGCCCGGCAAAGCGATGATTTCAGGCAGGCTGCCATTGATGGACTGACCCTTCTTGCGGACCTGCGCTATGACACCGGCGCACTCAAGAGAAGTTCAGTGCTGCATGTGCTCAAGATAAATCTTGATGAGATTCTAGCCTCGATACCTGCAATCGGTCAGAATGGTGGAACCCGCTACTGTCATATCGATTTTGAGACGCGAACCCAACTGCGCCCGCCGCAAAAAAATGAACAGACTCTGGTTATCGATGCTGAACATTTCGAACCAGAAGGGGATCTGTGTGATGCGGTTTTGATAGTGGCCGCCTACAAGCTTGGCTGGAAAAAGTTTATTGTTTATAAATACCGCGGCCAGCGTTTCACGGGCTGCGGTTTCGGTCCGGCAACCCACGGCGTGCGGATCGATGTCTATGGTTCATCAGGTGATTATCTGGCTTCCGGCATTGATGGCATGGAAATCCATGTGCACGGCAATGCCCAGGACCAGCTGTGCCAGATAGTTAACGACGGCAAGTTGGTGGTGTACGGTGATGTGGGCCAGACCTTCATGTACGGCGCCAAAGGCGGCGCAGCCTATATTATGGGTAATGCTGCCGGCCGCCCTCTTATCAATGCCGTAGGAAAGCCGCGAGTCGTTATCAACGGTACGGCTCTTGACTATCTTGCGGAATCTTTCATGGCGGGCGATCTGCTCAACGGCGGCGGATTTGTGGTGCTGAACGGTATCGGTTTTAGTGATAACGATGGTAGCATTAAGGAATATGATTCTCCGTATCCGGGCTCAAATATTTTTTCTCTTGCATCCGGAGGGGCGATCTATATCAGGGATCCGCACAGAAAACTTGTCGACGAGCAACTCAATGGCGGTGAATACACCGAAATGACTGATGCCGATTGGAGCCTGATTGTGCCGTATCTTAAGGAGAATGAAAAGCTTTTCGGTATTAGCCTCGATAGGCTGCTGACCGTGGACGGCGCTAAAAAAAGGCCGGCAGACGTGTACCGAAAGATCAGGCCGAAAAAGGCGGTGCTACCTGTTAAAACTGATGACGCTGGTCTGGGAGAAACCTGTACGTGTAGCTAACGGCCTTCATCCATATTGAGGCCGATTCCCCGGCTTATCTTTCAACGCAGGCAATGCTGCGCACAGTGGAAGACGGCAGCAGCAACTGTACTGCATGCTTTACCGGCAATGATCCTGCGCCTGTTCCGTCCAGATTCCCAAAATCGGTTTTTGATTCAAGAAAATATTGGCATGTTAATTTTGCAACAAAAATGAACCACTGGTCATTTTTCAAACATTTTTGTTCTTTTTTTTGCACGATTTATTCTTTAACCATTGTGGATTGTAGGTTTAAACTCTGTTTACTCCTGCTCAATGAAAGGAAACAATACTTGAAAACCGGTCTGTAATATGCCATATTTCTACGTATAATTCACCTTGGCGGAAGCAATTCCAGGGGGCATCATAGGCCCGAAAGCCTGTGATTGTTGGGAGTATTAAGATAGTATGTGTTTTTCTGGAGAGCCTACATGTGACGCGGTCTCCGCTGCATAGTGCGGTGCTGACCGGGGATGTGGGCAATGCGAAAAAATTTTTGGCAGATGATGGCACGGGGTTTGCAAATAATAAGTCTGCAAACCATCGGCACAGCCCGGGAGGCAATGACCGGAATGCAGCGCAATGATGTGCAGTAAGGATAATGCTATGGCTTCAATTGGCGAGGAATTATTTCATTTTCAGGCGGGGCTTACTCAGTCCGGCAGTTCACTTGAGGAATTTATCCGGCAGAATTATGTGAATAATTGGATGGATGACAGGCTCCCTGCGGCAATGGCCGTGCGAACGAGCATGGTGACCGCGATTCATAATTTTCTCGTTGATGAAGGCCTTATGAATCTTGAGCGGGTGCAGATGAGTCCCGTGACCGATCCGCTGGCTCATGACGTTGAGCATGTTCCCACGATTCACTACAAGGGCATGCCGTATGTATCAACGCATTCAATGATCTATTCAAAATTCCTTGCGTGTTTCAACCCTGCAGTCAAGGGGGTTTTTGTTGATTCTCCTAATATAAGGCTTGAGCTTGAAAGCCCGACCAGACAGCAGCGGGGAAAGTACCTGATTGACTTTTCACAGATTGATATTGAAATCAGGCGTAACCGCGGGGTTGATCTTGAGACCTATATGCATTCGCCTGACAAGGTCAAAGCGTTTGTTCGGGAGGACTATGAAAAGATCATTGATTTCTTTGAGCGTATGATCATCGCGGCCTGTACGCGGATTGTTGAAAAAAATGAAACCGAGTTGAAGGCCCTCGGTATTGCGATAGAGGTTCCCAAACAGCCGTTTCCGCGGCTGACGAATGATGCCAGTCTTAAAAAATACGGTAAAGTAAATACTGAGGCAAAGGCCGGAGCGGATGTTGACGGGCAGTTTTTTTGGATAACCGGGTTGATGCGCGAAAACTACGACTTGATATATCCGTATCTTCTGCCTGACGGGAGCAGGGCGCCTTTGAAATCTTTTAGTTCCGGCATGATATACAATTACGATATTTGTGCGAAATCGTTGTTGCGGGATACGAATACGTATACGCCCGCCCTGGAGATATTGTCCGGGGCAATCCGCGAATGGCTGTATGAACCGATTGTGCATCGTCTGATTGATAACCGCATTATCCCCGAGGCGCCGGTTTTCAATGATGGCGTTTTGGAGAATATTGAAAACATGCGGGGCTATGGTCCTTTTTTGACGGCCGTGGCCATGAAGGATGCTGAGGGCAGGCCGTATTTCCCGGAGACTATGGGTGGTGGCATTGGGGTGGAGCGTACGCTCTATGCTCTTTTGAAAGGTGATAAGGTGACAAAAATTGACGATGTTACCTGTTTTGGGAAAAATCCGGATACGTTCCCGATTTTTCTGTTTTAATGAAAATGATTGTACTGGCGGTTCGCAGCGCTTCGGCGCAGTTGAGCGCAGGGTACGTGAACAGGAGTATAGATATAATAGCCGGCGTGGACAGGTTAAAAACCAATCCGCTGGCCCATAACTGATACTTTGTTAAATCACAGAAAAGGAGAGTAAGCATGTCGTTGATCACAGAAGTCATTGAGCGGATAAAGCAGAGAGACCCCAATGAGCCTGAGTTTCACCAGGCCGCCGAAGAGGTGATGGAAAGCCTTGAGCCAACCGTGAGCAAGCATCCGGAATTTGTTAAAGCGAGTATTTACGACCGCATCGTTGAGCCTGAGCGGACCATCGTTTTTCGTGTTCCCTGGGTCGATGATAAGGGTGAAGTGCAGGTTAATCGCGGCTTCCGCATTGAATTTAATAATGCTATAGGCCCTTTCAAGGGTGGGCTGCGGTTCCATCCTTCGGCCAATCTCAGCATCTTGAAATTTCTCGGTTTTGAACAGATATTCAAGAATTCACTCACCACGCTTCCCATGGGCGGCGGCAAGGGCGGATCGAATTTTGACCCCAAGGGCAAATCAGACATGGAAGTCATGCGGTTCTGCCAGAGCTTTATGCGTGAGCTCTATCGCCACATCGGCCCGAATACCGATGTTCCCGCTGGAGATATTGGTGTTGGTGGTCGCGAAATCGGTTTTATGAACGGCTATTACAAAAAGATCCGCAATGAGCATACCTGCGTGTTGACCGGTAAGGGCCTTGAGTACGGCGGAAGTCTCATCCGTCCCGAAGCAACCGGCTATGGTTGTGTATACTTTGCGGCAGAAATGCTTGCGACCCGCGGCCTTGATTTTAAAGGCAAAAGAGTAATTGTCAGCGGCGCGGGCAATGTTGCCCAGTACACGATTGAAAAGGTTAACCAGCTCGGTGGTAAGTGCATTTCGGTGTGTGACTCCAGCGCTACCATTATTGATGAAGCTGGTATTGATGCTGAAAAGCTTGCCTACATTATGTATCTGAAAAATGTCCAGCGTGGCAGGATCAGCGAGTATGCAGATAAGTATTCTGACGCCACATGTTTTAAAGGTCAGAGTGTTTGGGATGTGGTTGCATCGCAGGGCATTAAGGTCGACGTTGGGCTGCCCTCAGCAACTCAGAATGAAATTGACGGCAACCATGCAGCTGCACTGGTTAAAAACGGCTGCTACTGCGTGGCCGAAGGTGCCAATATGCCCTCGACCCCTGAAGCCGTTAAAATCTACAAAGATGCAAACGTGCTGTTTGGACCTGGCAAAGCGGCAAATGCGGGCGGTGTTGCAACTTCGGGCCTTGAAATGTCGCAGAACAGTCAGCGTCTTTCCTGGACCCGTGAAGAAGTTGACAGCCGGTTGCACGGTATCATGAAAAGCATTCACAAATCATGTATCGATGCATCAGCGGCTTATGCCACCAAGGGCGATTATGTGGCGGGCGCCAATATTGCCGGCTTTATCAAGGTTGCCAATGCCATGATTGCAAACGGCGTCGTGTAATCAGCCAACCGTTTTACTCCGTACTATGCAAAGCCCCTTCAATTCGAAGGGGCTTTTTTATTGACGCACTCCTAAGAAGTCCGGATGCTGCGTTGCGCCGCATTCGTCCCGCCGTGGCGGAATCACTGTGGCGCGGTTGATACAGAAGATTTACGAGGTCGATCCGCTTATCTGCCCGAAGTGCAAGGCAGCATGCAGATCATCAGCGTCATAGATCAGCCAGAGGTAGTAAAACACATTTTACAGCATCTGGGGCTGTGGGAAATGCAAAAACGACCGCCGCCGAAGATCAATTCGCCGCCATCGGATTATTATGCCGATGAACAAATCCCCTCATATGAATATGCCGATCCAGATTACCCT
>Ga0208279_1000022_pt1 | contig 146028 bp, 131 predicted proteins | sample AntAceMetag02UKM_FD_184766 | JGI IMG/M metagenome (GOLD analysis project Ga0208279, IMG submission 184766) | Saline lake microbial communities from Ace Lake, Antarctica - Antarctic Ace Lake Metagenome 02UKM (SPAdes) (version 2) | ecosystem: Environmental > Aquatic > Non-marine Saline and... | reverse complement strand
GCCTTGCTGAACTTCCTCCCGCCTGCCATGAACCTTCCTCCTCGCGACTCTCCAGATAATTTAGTGATTACCTCTCTCATTTGTCCAGTCGTAGGGGTTCACTCCAAAGGCTTCTCCACTCTGCGTTCCGCACTCCGCATTCCACGTTCCTTCCCTCCGCTGGCAACGCCAGCTTTCGAATCCTATACTTAGAACCGCTATGCGGAAATCCACCCCGATGATGGAGCAGTACTTGCGGCTGAAAGCGGCGCATCCTGATGCGATCCTCTTCTTCCATCTAGGCGACTTCTACGAGGCGTTTTTCGATGATGCCAAGATCCTCTCAAGCGAGCTGGATGTGGTACTCACGGCGCGCAGCGGAAACCCGATGGCCGGTGTCCCCATACGACGCGGCGAAGCATATATGAACAGGCTGCTGAAGCGCGGCTATAAGGTGGCGATCTGCCAGCAGATGGAGGATCCGCGCAAGGCGATCGGCCTTGTGAAACGCGAGGTCGTACGGGTGATGACCCCTGGAACGACTATCGATGAGGGAACGCTGGCAGCGGGTGAAAACAACTACCTCTGTGCTCTCTGCCTGGGAGACAAGAGCCACGGCTTAGCTACTCTCGACCTATCGACAGGGGAGTTCACCTGCACTGATGCGCAGGATCTGGAGGAGCTAGCAGACGAGATAAGTCGCTTAGCGCCAAGCGAGCTTCTCGTACCCGAAAGAACACCAGAACCTGTGAGAGGAAAGATTCCGAGTGTGCTTATCACTTCTCTTTCTTCCCAGGCGTTCGATGCAGCCTCCGTAAACAGCGATAGTCTTGGACTGAACGAACAGGCCCTGCGAGCGGCGGGAGCGATCCTCTCCTATGTTGAACAGACGCAGAAGCGCGCGGTGGAACACATTAGACCGCTGGAAGCATATTCCCTGCACGACCACATGGATCTTGATCCGTTCACGGTGAGCAGCCTGGAGCTCGTGAAGCCAATGCGTGAAGGGCAGGAACGTGGGACTCTGCTATACGTCCTCGATCGAACAGTGACCAGCATGGGGCGGCGGCGCCTGCGGCGGGCGATCCTTGCTCCGTTGACCGATCGGGCCAAGATCGAAGAGAGGATGAACGCTGTCGAGGCGCTTACGCAAGACGATCTGCTAACGGAGGAACTGCAGACCCTGATTAAAGAAGTGCATGACCTGGAGCGCCTGATCGGAAAGCTGGGAACGGCACGTATCCATCCCCTTGATCTTCTCCGGCTGCAGAAGACGCTGACACAGGTGCCACTGATTGCCCAGAAGCTGGCTCTGTATAGCGGTAGTTCGAGTTTTCTCGACGCCATCAAGGAAACACTTGCAGACGATAAGCTTGGCCCATTGTGCGAGGGTTTTGGCTCCATGCTCGTTGAGCAGCCGCCGGTTGATGCGCGTGATGGTGGCCTCATCCGCGATGGCTACGATGAAGGTCTCGACAAACTGCGCAACGAAGAGCGGGCCCTTCGCGCGCAAATCGCAGCCCTGGAAAGCGCAGAGCGCAAGCGGACGGGCATCTCGTCGCTTAAGGTAGGATACAACCGCGTCTTTGGCTACTACATCGAAGTCACAAAGACTCATCTGGACAAGATACCGCCGGAATACGCGCGGCGCCAGACGCTGGCAAACGCCGAGCGCTTCGTCACCGAACAGCTCAAGTCGTACGAAGAGCAAATCTCCCTAGTGAAAGAACGCGCGCTATCGCTAGAGATCGAGCTATTTAATCAGGTGTTGAAGCGACTCGGCTCCGAGATTCCGGTCTTGCAGTCAATCGCGGATGCGCTATCGCGACTCGACTTCTTCCTTGCACTGGCCTCCGTTGCACGCCACAACGGCTACACACGCCCACGTTTCACCGACAAGCACGAGATCAGTATCCGCGGTGGTCGTCATCCCGTGGTGGAGCAGGTGGAGGAATTCGTTCCCAACGACCTTATCCTCGAAAAGGAGAAGGACCTCGTGATCCTCACGGGCCCGAACATGGCTGGCAAGTCGGTCTATCTGCGGCAGAATGCACTGATTGCGCTGATGGCGCAGATGGGATCGTTCGTCCCCGCGGCGGAGGCGACGCTCCCCATCGTGGACCGCATATTCGCCCGCGTAGGGGCAAGCGACATGCTCATCTCGGGAATAAGCACATTCATGATGGAGATGCTGGAGGTGGCAACGATCCTCAAACGCGCTACCAAGCACAGCCTGATCATCCTCGATGAGATGGGGCGCGGAACGAATACGTTCGACGGAGTGTCGATCGCTTGGGCAGTGGCGCGCGAGCTAGCCACACACGTGGGGGCAAAGACTCTCTTTGCCACTCACTACCAGGAGCTAACGCGCCTTGCAGGCGAGGTTCCTGCGATCGTTAATCAGCACGTCGCCGTGAAGGACTTGGGAAAGGACGTAGTCTTCCTGCACCGCGTGGAGGCGGGCGTGGCTACGGGGAGCTACGGCGTGCACGTTGCCCGCCTCGCTGGTTTACCCAATCGCGTCACCGAGACCGCAGATCGAATCTTGAGCGAGCTGTTGGAGGAGGCCCCTCTCTCACGCTTGGGAAGGTCCGATCCGCGCGCGGAAGTGATTCCTCTCTTTGGTACCGAGGATCATCCTGTGTTGAAGGCGTTGCGCAAGGTCGACGTGAACAACCTCACTCCACTAGAGGCACTGGAAATCATTGCCCAGCTGAAAGACCGGCTGTAGAAACGCATTCCCAGATTATTCCTCATCAGACGCCAAGCTGGCCTTTCACCCTATCAAGAAATGCCGCTTCTGTGTTGTCTAACTCATGCCACCATGCTAGAATACTTGAGACAACTGTTTACCAAAGGAGGTTTGTTTATGGAAAGGAAGTATGCGATTCTCGGGGTGTTGGTGCTGCTATTGGCAACAACTGCTGTCTTTGCTGGCGGTGTGGATGCTGTATTCTACCCGGCAGGTGATTACACAATCGCCGTCCTAACTAACACGGTTGGCGCAGAAGTGACCGGACTGCACGTGGAGTTCGATCAGGAAGTAACGATAACGAACAAGATCGAGATCGGCGGTTACCTGCCGGCTACGGGTGAGCTGACAGGAACGACGTTCAACTTCGCGGGCGGCAGCCTTGTTGCAGCCGGCGGCGTAGAACTCGACTGGCAACCCGCCGATGCAAAGCCCGTCCTTATCTCATGGCTGGATAACGGGAAGCCTGTAGGCGCACCTTACTTTACGTCCCTTGATGTATTCGGGCTGTTGCTTGGCCAGGGGATCGTCGCAATGCGCGAGGCGAACCCTGAGGGGTTGAACGCTTTGTTCACGCAGTTCTTTGCCGACAACCAAGCCTACTTCGAGCAAGTCTCCCAGTCACTGGGAATGCCTCTCGAACAGTCGCTGATGCCAATCATCATGGCCGCACCGGCGGAAGGGATTGCCAACTTCTTCGGTACATTGGTTGGAATGCTCGGCGCGACTTCGCTGGATGATGTGTTGCAGGGGGATGTCGATTTCTCGGCGCTACTGGTGCTACTTGGATCGTAATAAACTTGGGGGAGGCTCACACCTCCCCCACCTAACTCTAGGCAAGAAGCTGCTATTGTTTGCCGGAGTGTTCCTTACTCCATCTCTTATTTCGATGGCGCAAGGTGCCGCCGAGAGCGCAAAGCGCGTATCGGCTCAGGAGATCGTCAATCAGATACTCGCTTTCATCTACAGCCTCGGCCACCTGATCGGCCAAGGCGTGGTGAAGCTCGTGGTGGCGGTCCTTCCATCGATGCAGTTCCCAAGTGACCTTGTCGATCCGATCGGTCTGCTGGCCATTCTCACGATTTTTCTCGCGGTGGCTGCAGTCGCCAAGAAACTTGTGTGGATTGTGGTTATAGCTGGATGGGCGCTCATTCTTGTTCGTCTCATCCTGGTGATAGTGCAGAATTATGTGTAAACGCTGACGCAAGCCGGCAGCGATCAGTCTTTCGAGCTCTCGCGTCTTCTCACGTTCGTTCGCTACGCTCACTCAAGAACGCCAAGATCGCTAAGAATTGCCCTGTGTTCTTGTTTCATCCGATTCTTCTGTTTTCTTGGCGTCCTGTCTGTCAGAACAGGACAACAGACAGGCCTTTGCAGCTTTGCGTGAGGATGCCTTTTCCGTTCCGCATTCCGACTTCCGCGGTTCCAGAGCGCTCCGCGCTCCAGCTTCTCTCATCACTCATCACTCATCACTCGTAACTGCTTTCCTGCTTCACTCCAGCGCCCGATACAGCGCCGCGTAGTCGCACGATGGGTTCCAGAACAGGTATCCATCAGCATCAACCTCCTTTGCTGCTAGCACCTGATTACGAATGTAATCCTCCATCGTCATTCCCACAGGAAGGTAGCGGTCAAATGCCTGCAAGAACGGCCGAAAGGGCGTTGTTACCCGCTCTTCTCCCGTCGTTAGTGCCTCCTTCACTACCCCGTATGGATCGTCCTTGTAGCGCTGTTCACTGTAATGCGACGGATAGAGCATCGGAGATATGAAGTCAACATGCGGGGCGATGCCTTCCAGCGATTGACCGATGGGATCGATCCCCTTCTTGTTCCAGTTCCACAGCACGCGCCCAAATACGTCGACCGACAGCTCGACACGTCCGTTTAGGAGGCGCCGGGCCGAGGCAAGAAACGCATTCACTACCGCGTAGCGTTCGTCATAGACAGGCGTGAGGCTTCCACCGTCGACATAACGAGCATAGTCAAACTGGATCTCATCGAAGCCCAGCGATGCCACTTCCTGAGCAATCTGTAAGTTGTAGTTGATTGCTACCTCGTTATCCGGCGTGATCCACGCATCACTATTCCCGAGGTAAGTCGCCAGCTTCGGGTCGTAAAAGAGCACCTGTCGCGCGATGACATAGATACCATTTGCTTTAAGCATCCTGATCAAGGCAGACATATCCACCCGCCCCGTGGAGGCATTCATTTCCACTGCTAGCGGAACACTGCTCGCATACGTGATTTCGCCGTGCATGTTCTTGACGTTGATCACCACCGCGTTTAGCTTCCCTTCTCGCGCAGCCTTCATCACCCCAGCGAGCACTCCCTCCTTTGCCACCGCGTATGAGGTCAGGTAGACCCCAATCCGGTTGTGCGGAGAGACCCCTGAATACGTCAATGGGGAGCCTTGATCGATGCGAACCCCGACAAAGAGAATAGCAATGAGAACAACAAACAGAAAGCGAGAAGCGACATGTTGTTTCATGGCACAGAGTGTACAAGCCCAGGACACACGCCGTGGTCATTATGGTGCACAGCACAGGGGACGTTGGGCACGTTTTCCTAACGGATGAAGTAGAAGATGATGGTGGCCGCGGGTCCCCCTTTCCCTTGCCGGGGTCACAATCTGCCGCAAGATGCGAAGTATGCGACCAAAGCAAACCAATGGCACAAACGAATGGTTAGCCCTTGGAGCATCCTATCTCTTGGGCTCAGGCAATTCCCTTCAGCTCTCTTCACTTCTTCCACACATCACCTTCACCAGCTCTCCAGAGGAGCTTGTTAGACTAACAAGGATCAGCGAATGGCAGCTTGGCCAATTGTTGGAACCGCCGCTATAATCGCTTGGCAATTCTGGACTCTAAGCAAACAAGGAGTAGAACACATGAAACGCATATCGATGCTTGTCCTTCTCGCAGTCATGACAATGGCGGTGATCGGCTTAGCCGGAGGAACGCACGACCCTATTCTGATTCTGGGAAACAGCGATTTCACCGTTGATAACGGTGTTGTAGGAGGAACAGGGACATCTGATGATCCGTACATCATCACCGGCTGGGAAATCAATGTTCCGCAAACCGCCAAGTATGCCATAAAGATCGAGAACACAAGCGCGAATTTCGTCCTGCGTGGTGTCATCATTCGCGGCGCAATGGCGGCAGACGGAGCGGCGATCCATCTCGGCTTTGTCAGCGGTGGAAGACTGGAGAGCTGCTTGATATCCGACTCCCGCAACGGGATCGAGATCGCATCTTCATCTAGCCTCACCCTGACGGGAAACGTTCTCTACATCCAGGGTATTGGTCTACGAGTAACCGGCGAAACGGCACGGGAGTACGACCTGGCCATCGATGAGACCAACGAGCTGAACAACAACCAAATTCGCTATGTATATGGCGCAAATGGCGAGACGGTCACGGGAATCACGTCGAACAACCTCTACTTCGCCGCGTGCAAGAACATGACAATCACGGACAACACAATCACGAATGGAGACGGCATACACCTGGCGTTCGTCGAGGATTCTCTTGTCAGCGGAAACGAGGTCTACCGCACCAGTCCCGTTCTCACCGAGCACGGGATTAGCCTCTATCGCTCCAATGGGAACACGGTTACGAACAATGTCCTGCAGAACAACCGTCTCGCCGGAATGTACGTGTGGCTCTCCTCGCACAATAAGCTGACAGACAATCAGTTCTTGGCAAATGATATCGGGCTGATCCTTGCAGCCTCCGATGACAATCAGGTGTACGATAACATGGCGTTCGCCAATTCTGTAGGGATCGAAGTACGTGCCGGCTCGACGAAAAATGACATTGCTCGCAATATCGTCACCCACGCGAACACAAAGTATGGGATCGTTCTCGACCAAGCCGCGGAGAACATCGTGGAGGCAAACGCGATCACGGACGCCGAAACAGGTATTCGCCTTGGCGAGCAAGGAAACAACAACACGATCGAGTCGAACACGATCGTCAAGGCCGCATACGCACTGTCAATCAGCGGTTCGAACAACGAGATCAAGGGTAACCTCATCGCGCAAAACACCCGCGGGATCCTGTTCCCGGAGACATACGGCAAGGTGATCGTGCGCGGGAACTCGATTCACGACAACGTCTTTTCAGACAACAGCAACCACATCTATCTGAACAACGACTCCCAGTCAAACCGGATGTACCTCAACACATTCCTCGGAGGCGGCACAACACTCGTAGAGGACTACGGAAAGAACACATGGACGCTCAGCGGCCAGGGTAACTACTGGGGCGACTACCAGGGAACGGATGCCAACGGGGACGGGATTGGCGATGATCCGGTACTCATCTATCCGGCAGCTGTTGCCGACAAAGCACCAGTCATCTCTCTGGCGAGGGCAAATGATAATCTTGGCGTTCTGAGCACGCTCCCGCTCGACGATCTCGTCATAACACTCCCCGATGGATCCAAGATCACTCTTCCAGTCTTACGTGCCAATGAGGCAAACGCACGCTTCGTCGGGTTCCGTGGCTTTCCGGCTGCACTTATCGATGGCGCCCCGGGGATCCTGTTCTCGTTTACCGATGAGGCCACGCGAAGGTTTACGATGGAGACCGTTCCTTTCGGACTTGACATCGCTTTCTTCGACGCAACCGGTGCGTTCGTTGGCAGCATGGAAATGGACGCACAGTCAAGTGATCTGTATACCGCGCAGTCTGCCTTCCAGTATGCGCTTGAACTGCAACCCGGTAAGGTCGCCGATTTGGGGATCGGAGACGGAGCGAGCCTCGTCGATCCAGCAGGAGGTAGCAACTAGACGTGGGGCGGATACGGGCGATCATCTTTGACCTCGACGGCACACTCGTACGCTATCGCAACGTAGAGTTTGAGTCGAGCTGGGGAGCAATCGCAGCAGCGGCAGAAAAACAAGAGGAATCAGAACAGATCCTGCGCAAATTTCTGCCGCGACGTGATGCCTATGAAGAGTGGGTAGAACGCGACGCAGCCCTACTAGCCGGAATCACCGTGGAAGAAATCACCGCAAAGATCTTTCCCCCGCCGTACGCAACTGGCGCAAGGGAAGCGATGGCAGTACTGCGCGGCCACTACATCATGGGAATCCTCTCCTCAGGTGTCGATCTTGTGGCAGATCGGGCGAGAGAAGAACTCGGCCTTGACTTCTCCGTCGCCAATCGCCTGTTGATCGAGGATGGCCACTTCACAGGGGAGAGTGAGACGATCGTTGACCTGTGGGCGAAGGCGGACGTGATGAAGGAGATCGCGAGGCAGCATAAACTGGATCTCTCCGAGATCTGCTTTGTCGGTGACCATATGAACGATGTACCCGTAATGCACATAGTCGGCCTGTCGATTGCCATGAATCCCAAGGACGAGGAACTTGAGCGGATCGCCGACTATGTTGTTCCTGACTTCACCACCATTTCGCAGATCATGAAAGATAACATGTAACTCCGAGAGTAAGAGTGGTTCGCGTCTCTAGAGAACTCCCTCTTGTCTTTGCATCGGATGTTCAGACCGGCTTCACGCTTACGGAGCGCAGAAATCGTACGAGAAGCCAACACCTGCGGATAGGCCACTCGTCGCGAACTGCCCCCATCCGTAGATGGATAGATCCTTGTACACGACATCAATCTTGAGATACTCGGAGCTAAACGCAAACGGGATCAGGCTGAAGGTGGTCTCGCTGGTAAGTGTGATGCTCTCCAGGCAATATGTCAGCGTGAATACCTGTGTACCTGCCCCTGTTGGGCTGACGTCAATGCTGGTGTAACTTCTGCAGTGAAGTCTGAAAGAGTCACCGACAGGTCAAGCCACACGGTCGTGGCAAGAGCCGGGAGCACGTCGACGTAAGCCCCGAGTTCTCCGCTGGCACTAGAAGTCCCTGTTTCACCGAAGGTTGTGCTTAGGAAGTCGATGGTCACGGCGAACTTCTGCGTCTGGAAGGATGGGGGCAAGAAACCGAAGATGCTCGTGCTCGATGCCGAGAGAGGCCCCACACTCGCGGTCATATAGAGGGTGCCCGTGGCGGAGAGTGCAGGGAGGATCACTGCATCAGCCCTCAAATATCCGCCAAACGTCGGTGCCGTTGTCCCATCTCCGAGTGTGGTCGCGGGAAAATCGAACTCTGTGTAGATGCCCCAGGTTTGGATGGCCAACGGCACTACGCCAAGAGCGACCTCACTTCCAAAGGTTAGCACGTCCAGCGCGTACTCAAGAGTGAAGCTATCCGTTGCACTGAACGTTGGGACGAGAACGACGCTCGTGCTACTCATCGCAGTGAAATTCGAGAAACCGAGTGTTAGGTCAAGACCGAATGAGCTAGAAACGCTCGGCAGGAAGTTCGCGCTCCCGCTGAACGTCCCACAAAAGCTGACCGCGTCATCCTGAGCGGTTGCCCATACACCCAGTATGAGCACAGCCAACGCGATCAAGCATAGAACGGTGAATCGCTTCATTACCAGACCTGCTAGTCTGCACTAGTGATACCAGGATAATACGTATCCATCTGCCACAAACAGACGTCACGGGAAAACTATGCAGGACAAACACCTCACTGTTAGTGGCAACCTGTGTCCTATTTAGATAGGGGGGCAGATGCTACAGGGTGACGCTCTCCTTCCACGCCGGGCGGTGAGTCTCAATCGAGGAGATCTTGTTGCGGATCGCCTGTTCGAAGTCGGGGAGCGTATCCTTTTCGCCGTGCACCAGGAAAACCTGCTTGGCAGCGGTCTTCGACAGCCAATTGATCAACGCCGGCTGGTCGGCGTGCGCGGAGAAGCCGTTCACCGTCCACATCTGCGCGTTAATCGCGGTCTCTTCACCGAAGATCTTCACCCTCTTGACGCCGTCGACGATCGACCGACCAAGCGTCCCTCGTGCCTGGTAACCGACAAAAATCACGCCCGATTCCTCACGCCACAGGTTGTGCCGTAGATGGTGCGTAATCCGGCCTCCGCTGCACATTCCACTTCCAGCAATGATGATGTTACCCTCTGGCATGTTATTGATGCGCTTGGATTCATCGGTACTCTGTGTGAAGCGCAGGGGCGGAAATTGGAACGGGTTCGGAGACTTGGAGAAGACTTCCTTCCCTTCAGTATCAAAGTAGCTGGGATACCGTGCGAAGATGCGTGTGGTGGAGATAGCAAGCGGACTGTCGAGGAAGATCTTGCAGTGCGGAAGTTCGTGTGCCTTCCACATCAGGAACAGCTCGTAGAGGACCTCCTGTGTCCGTTCAAGAGCAAAGGAGGGGATGAGGAGGTTCCCACCGCGGCCGATCACCGTGTTCACCGCATCCTTCAGCTCGGTCACCGATTCGTCCAGCGAGCGATGCCTACGGTTCCCGTATGTCGACTCAATGAGGACGATGTCCGCCTGCGGTGGATCACTCGGATCGCGTACGATCGGGCGGCGAAGGTTTCCCAGGTCTCCGCTGAACAGGAGCGTCTTCCCTTCGATGTGCAGCTCAATTATCGAGGATCCGAGGATGTGCCCGGCATCGTGAAAGATCGCCTCACTGCCCTTGCCGAGAGGAACGGCTTCGTCATACCCGATCTGATGATGGAAGGCGTCGATGGTGTCCAGAACGTCTCCCATGTCATACAGTGGCGGGAGAGCTTCCTCGCCGCGGCGTTTGGCGCGCCGCGCATGGCGTTCCGCGTCTTCCATCTGAATGTGCGCCGAATCGGCGAGGATCACCTTGGCAATCGCCGCCGTTGGCGGGGTAGTGATCACCTCACCGTGGAACCCTTCTCTCACTAGGCGGGGGATCATCCCTACGTGATCGAGGTGCGCATGCGAAAGAAGAACGTAGTCGATCTCCTCGGGCTTGAACGGGAAATCCGCACGATTGCGATCTCGAACCTCGTGCGAGCCTTGAAACAGTCCGCAATCAAGGAGGATCTTCAATCCCTCTGTTTCCACAAGATGACTCGAACCAGTGACCGTCTCCGCTGCTCCGCAAAAAGTGATCTTCATATTCTACGCTCCTTGTATGCATCAACCAGCGTTTATCCTACGACTGCGAGCCATGCGGCGCAACCAAATCCATGCAGTTGTCAACTCCGCCTGTAAGTAGTACCATCAAATTATGTCGGGACGTGGCGCAGCCTGGTAGCGTGCTTGCATGGGGCGCAAGAGGTCCTCGGTTCAAATCCGGGCGTCCCGACCAGTCTTTCTTCGTACCTGCATCGGCTGATAGAACCCTCTTCACATCTCTGCAACAACTTTGACACGAGCCCTTCGTATCTAGATAGTATTCTGCAGATCGTGCTTTGTTGCGCAGTTCTCATGCTCAGGAGGAAAGAAAAGTGAAAGGCGATACTAACGTGGAACAAACAACCATTGCTGTCCGACGTGTGCTATTGATTATCTCGCTGTTCTCTGTTGCTCTCCTGCTTCTCATGCTCAGTGGATGTGGACAGAAGACGGAAGCCACGACACCCTTGTCAGCCGAATCTCCTCAGGCCAGCGATCAACCAGGTTCTGGGGCGGGTGATTCCTCTGTCTTAGAGCCCACTACACCAGAGAATGCCGAGACACAGGAAACTAACAATCCGCCCGCGCAAATAGACAATGCACCGATTTCTGGCACGCTCAGCCCTGCGGGAGAGGCATCTCTCGGCGAGTTCATGGCTAAGGTTAACGAGCGCCTAGATCTCGATGAAGCCCAACAAGACCAGGTCAAGAGTGCGACCAAGGCCTTCCTGATCAGCATGGAGCAAAAGACGCAACTGGGGCAGGGGGCTCGGTCAGGGAGCAGCCCCGATCTCACAAACGAGCAACGCGCACAACTCGCCCAGATGAGACAGGGCCAGGCGGGGGGACCCGCACAGATGACACAGCAACTGCAAGAGATCCTGACGCCGGAACATCTAGGGGAGTTTCAAAAGCTGATGGAGGAACTGAGGGAGGAGATGATCCTGCAGCGTACCATTGAGCAGATGGGAGGAACTACTCCACCCAATACTGATAAGGAATAGTAAGGAGGATGACATGCCAATCAGCATAGATAGAAGACTACTAGCAATTTTCGTAATTGGACTTGTCGCCCTAGTCGCGACAAGCAGCCTCGCGACTTCACAGGAAGCCCCCCAAATCGCATACATCTTCGGCCTCGGCCCTTATCCGGGTGGAGCGCTCAAGACGGTCTTTGAGCTACAGCGAGGAGGTGCGGACGGCGCGGTGCATTTCCACACGATAGAGATCACCCCCAATGGCGATCTGTTTGATGTTACGGAGACTATTGTCAGCCCTGATCAGTCTGCAGATGACATCAGTACGGGTGGCGGAAGAACGGGAGCTGCCGGTGCCGTAGGCACAAAGTACGACGAGACGAAGGTAGCTACTATTGACTTATCTCCATTACAGGCGCTTGAGGAACGCAACGTGGAGATCGCGCCAAACCAGAATTACTACCTCCCCGATGGGGCAAGATTGGTCACCCATGATTGGGAGAAGATCGCGGGGATTGATGTAGTCATGGCTACCTTTCTCCATCCAAGCTTCCCCAATCAAACGGTGGAGATTGCGCTGACCGCACCGGATACAAGCGCTCTGCTCTCGTTCCCCGCCATGCTTGTGAAGAAGGTGGACGGAGAAGTGGAGTATCGAGTTGAGCTAGTCGAGATCGATTACACGCCGTAAGGGAGACTGATGATCAAGCTAGAAAATGCCGCGCGCACCTACCATATGGGAAAGACAGATGTAGCGGCGCTGCGAGGGGTAGACCTGAAGATTGAGGATGGGGAGCTGGTGGCAATCATGGGCCCATCCGGATCTGGAAAGAGCACCTTGATGCATCTAATTGGTGCGTTGGATCAGCCGGATGAGGGTTCCATGGTGTTCGGTGAGCAAGACGTATCTAAGCAAGGCAGAAACCAGCTCGCCGAACTGCGAGGAAAGCATATTGGGTTCGTCTTTCAGTCATTCAACCTGATCGCCACTCTCACCGCGTTAGATAACGTGGAGCTTCCAATGATGTATCAAGGGGTAGCGCGCAAGGACAGGTTGACTAAAGCACGCAACCTGCTTGAACAACTCGGGGTAGACGATAGGGCCGATCACCTACCGACAGAACTTTCCGGCGGTGAACAACAGCGGGTGGCAATCGCACGGGCGTTGGTGAACGACCCAGACCTCCTTCTCGCCGATGAGCCGACGGGAAACCTCGATTCCAAGACGGGCAAGCAGATCATGGAACTCCTCGCCAAACTAAATGAGGAGCAAGGGATGACCGTTGTGCTAGTAACGCACGATCCCGCTGTTGCGCGATATGCACAACGAACGATCCACATCTTCGATGGAAAGGTGGGCCAAGCGGCTGATTGGGAGGAGGAATAATGCTACGCGACAACATCAGATTAGCACTGCATAACATCCTTCACCGACGGGTGCGTTCGTGGCTGACGATTCTCGGCATCATCGTTGGGGTCGCCGCCGTCGTTGCTCTCATCTCGATAGGGGATGGAATGCGTAACTCGGTACAGGCACAGTTCGAGGACATCGGATACAGCACGATCATGCTCGTTCCCAGCGAACCGGAGGATCAGGCCAAGGCTGGTGCGATGGGCCGCATGTTTGGGGGTAATCAGGAACCTACAGAGATTAATCTGGATATTCTCGGGCGTCTGCCACAGATCGCGTCCTACGGAGCGATGCGTGTGGAGACGGCGATGATCACCTCAGAACACATGGGCGGGCAAGGTTTCCTGCACGTTACCGGATTGACCGATGGGATGACCAATGCCTTCAACGCCTATTTCAGTGGTTTCCCCATCGTACAGGGCCACGAGTTCACGCCCGAGGACGCAAACGCATTAATTCTCGGCAATCAGGTGGCATCCGATCTGGGCGTCAACGTCGGAGACCCTGTCCAAATCGAGAACACTGCATTCACCGTGATCGGAATCCTCGCCGCACGCGACACCAAGGCGGGAGCGATGACCTTCCGCGGCCTGGACACAGGTCTGTTCGTGCCGATGAGAGACCTAGAAGCAGTATTTGGTGGGGAGAACAAGATATCGCAGGCATTGATCGAGATCTCCGATGGAACGGACGTGATCGTGGCGTCGAATGCGATCAAGGCACTGTACACTGATCTGGGCACTCCTGTAAGCACGATGAGCGCGGAGGAGATGAGCCAACGGATAATGGGCGTACTCGGTGGCATCCAGCGGGCATTGACTGCGATTGCCGCCATTGCCTTGCTCGTCGGGGGAATCGGGGTGATGAACACGATGTACACCTCGGTCCTCGAACGGACGCGCGATATCGGGATCATGAAGGCGGTGGGAGCAAAGGATCGGGATGTAATGGCATTATTCCTCATTGAATCCGGGCTCCTGGGAATCGTAGGAGGCGGGCTTGGTATCCTGGCTGGAGTGGGAATCAGCAGCGTGGCCGGCGGAATGCTCGCCGGGTCGTTGGTTGTACCGGGCGTGGCCGACACGACCACCTCGTTCGCCGCGTCCTACAGCCCGCTGTTGATCATCGGCACACTGGTATTCTCGGCGCTACTGGGTGCACTCGCCGGCGCGCTTCCCGCACGACGGGCGGCAAAGCTTAGGCCGGTAGAAGCGCTCCGATACGAGTGAAGGAACTCAGTGATTGCGAGATCGGGAGATCGGGAGATCGGGAGATTGAGTGATCGGAAAGATTTCCAAATCACTCAATCATTCAATCAATCACTCATTCAATTTGAAAAGGGGGGCGAACAGGTGAGAGCACGAAGGCTACTATTGATGACGCTCGTTGTTATTCTTGCGGGCGGCTCGTTCACGTATGGCAAGGCATTCGGTGAGTGGGATACAACCATCGTCATCTCGCCAACTGGTGGCTCAGTATCGTTTATCGGATCGCAATCCACACTTAGGGGTAGCTACTTCACCGGAGATGTGGCAGAGATGTCCAACTCCTCCCTCTCCGGCGTATTCATCACCGACAGGGGGTTGACCAAGACCGGGATGGGAGTACAGGCGTTCTTCACCTTGCCCATGTCCGCAAGCGATCCGAGGGCAACGTTTAGCGTATCGACCTACCTAAAGCAAGACATCGTTATCGACTGGCCAATCGGAACATACGCCCTTCTTTCAGACACTGACTTCTCCATCGCAGACGCATCGCTCAAGCACGCATGGCTGGAATGTATCATCAGCGCCTATGGGTTGAAGGGCACGGGATCGTTCTTGCTCATCCCCGCTGTCAGCTCCCAGTATGCCCTCGGCGCTGAATTTTCCTTGCAAGGGACGACGATTGCCGGGATGACCCTCGAAGCGATGACCACATTTGGCATCGGTGCAGATCTAAAAGAGATCACAACTGCACTGATCCTTACCGACACGTGCTTCTGCTACTCGGGAACCGACATATCGTTTGATGGGCTAACCCTCGGTTGCCTGCATTATGAAACGTTAATTCATTTCTCGAAGAGCGGATTTGAATTTGCCCAGTTTGAGTTCGGGATCGACCCGATGGACGATTGGCCGCTTCCGGTGAGCTTCGACTTCACCCTTACGTTCATGACACAGACCAAATCGCTTGTTGTTGTTGTCCCTACACTGTATGTCGGTGGAGAATGCATCTCAGTGTACACCGCGCTTGATGTGACGGGCAACAACACCGGAGGACCGCTCTCCTTTGACGGGTTCAGTATCGCTGGCCTTGCTATCAAAGGCATCCCTGTCGGCTCATCAACGTTGAGCGGAATCATTTCCATTGATGGCGTGCTTTACAAAACGACGAAGAATGATGACATCACGATGCGGGCCACGAACTACGTCATACCATGTGACTGCTACACATCGCAGATACCAACGAAGTACGATCTGATCCTGTCGTTGGAGTACAGTGATGGGAATTTGGACTCTGCTATCGATCTGTATTTTATGCCTAGCGGCGGATCGCTGTTCAACCTCGGCCTGTTCACCGGCCAGGTATCCTACATCCTAAGCAGTGAAGTGACATTCGGCGTAGGGGCGGCCGTCAATCCATCCACTGGGTTACAGCGACTAACATTCGATCTCAGCATGTCTTTGTACCAATGAAGGTTCGCGTCGGAAATGCGGCTATGCTTGACGAGATGAATCCACTTGAGAGTGTGCGTCTTCTTCACAAACTCCTCACATCTTCGAAACAAGATTTACACTTTGGCTGCGTAACTTTGGAATCGTGGGTGCAGAACACCCGATATGTCTCTTAATATGCCGGCCAGATACATTGGCTAGGCAAAGCCTTTCACTCACAACGGAGGACTAAATCTATGAAGCAGAAGATCGCGGTGCTGGTGTTGGCCCTCGCCATTTTGGCTGGGATTCCTTCGCTGATCGGTACAGCGCAAAGCGATACCGCAAATGGACTGTCAATCGATCAAGCGATCGATCAGGCACTCAAACACAGCTCCTCCATCAAGGAAGCGCAGCTCTCGCTTGAGATAGCGAAGCTTCAGCTGGAGGCGGCGCAAGCAACTTCGTACATCCCCACAATCAGTTTTAACCTCACCCCACCCAGTCTTTCAGAAGACGGATTCTCGGGTGCTGTAAAGGGCACAATCGGCACACAGGTGTCGCTCCCCTGGGGGACCAGTAGCAGCCTATCGGCAAATGTCGGATTGGGACTAAACCTTGAGAAGGCCGGCTTGGACCTTCTTTCGTGGCAGATGTCGTTCTCACAGCAACTCGATCTATCGCAGGCCACGAGCGCATCTAACGATCTGGAGTCAAAGAAGACGGCGCTCGTCAATGCGGAGTGGGCGTGGAAACAGGTCAATGAGAACGTCGTTGTTACTGTGGCACAGCAATTCGGCAACCTATTAACAGATAAGATGCGACAACAACAGGCACAGGCAGCGCTGAAGACCGCACAGGATCAACTATCGAAGGTACAAGCGCGGGTCGATAACGGCCAGGCTAGCCAGTCCGATCTGTTGGCGGCGCAACTAAGCTTGTTAGATGCCCAGATCAAGCTTCAGCAGAGCGAACAAACATACGCCACAGACAAGGCAGCGTTCCAAAGGGAGATGCTTGGAAGCGAGCAGGATTACGATCCGCTCTCGGTTGACCTTCCCCTCGACAAGCTGCAATTGGCGTCGAGTGAACTGTTCACGCAAGATGCAATCCCGCCTGGTGCGATCGAGAACGCAAGTGATGTAAGGAGCGCGCAGCAGGCGGTCGAAAGCGCCAAAGAGAAGCTCACAAGCACAAAGCTCGACGCGCTGCCGTCGCTGTCGTTGCAGGCAAACGTCGACGAGGACGGCTGGAAGATAGGGTTTGGAGTGGCATTTAGTCTCTTCGTCCCCAATCGGGCGATCAACACCACCATTGCTCAGGCCCAGTTTGATTTGGCGCAAGAGCGCTTATCAGCCGCGCAGGAAAAGGTGCGAAACGACATCCTAAGTCAGCGCTCCACACTACAGAGGGCACTGCAAAACGTGCAGCAGATCAATCTACAGGAGAGAAAGTGGTCGTTGGAAGAGACGATCAACCGGAGCAAGCTCGATGCCGGGCTGTTGAGCAACGCGGATTGGGACAGCTTCCAGGCGGACAAGGACGCATTCTACCAAACCGTCGCGGAAACGAAGCTCGCGCTTGTGGTAGCGTATCTCAAGTACTGCAACGCGATTGAGGTGAGTGTTAACTGGGAGGACTGGCTTCAATGAACAGACCAAAACGTCGTAGATGGATTATAGTCATCGTTGTACTGCTCGCGCTCGCAGCGGGCGGTTACTTCGCCTGGCAGAAGTGGGGGTCGAGTCAACTCTCGACGAACACCGCCGCGGCTCTAGGAAACCGCACAGTTAAGGTTGACCGAGGCGATGTCGTCACGTCACTCACCATTTATGGAACGGTCGTGCCGAACCAGCAGTATACGTACACTTTCAGTCCGGATAAGATGCCCGAGATCCTTGTTAAGGAAGGCAATCGGGTGGATGAGGATCAGATCCTCGTCAAGCTGGATGACAAGCAGGAGGAGTTGTCGCTGTTGCAGGCGCAGGATGCCCTCAACACAGCCAAGGCGGAGGGGACGCCGGCAACAATTAAGGAGCGCCAGCTTGCCTATGACATAGCACAGGCGGGCTTTGACGCCACCACGTTGCGCGCCCCATTCGCCGGCGTGGTTGCACAAGTCAAGCAAGCCACGGGAAGTTCCGACAAGGATACGATCGTGCTCGTCGATACCGGTGAGTTGTACATCGATGCCGACGTCGACCAGCTAGACATCTCGGGAGTTGCTTTGGGACAGGATGCGGTAGCGACGATTGACGCAATCTCCGGGAAGGACTGGCCGGTCACGATCACGAGCGTTGGCGGTATGGCCGTCACATCCGGTAATAGTTCCGCGGTCACGGTCACCGCCAATATCCCGAACCCTGATCCGTCGATCCTCGTCGGCTTCTCCGCCGAGTTGGAGATCACCACCAACAAGGCGACCAATGTCCTCCGCGTTCCGATCTCGTCCCTCATCGAGATGCCGCGCGGGTGGATGGTGATGAAGATGGTAGACGAGAAGGCGACTCCTCAGTTGGTCCAGACCGGCATCACCTCGGATCAATACGCGGAGGTCAAGAGCGGCCTGGAAGAGGGAGACGAAATCCTCCTCTATCCCGAGGAGTCGGAAACAACGCCCACCCGGAGCCAGAAGTCGACAAGCAATGACACTAGCAGAGGATTCCCTACCGACGGGATCCTCGCTCCGCCCTCTGGTGAAATGCCGGGGATGCCATGATCACGCTAGAACGGGTGACGAAATCATATCCGATGGGCGAGCGGGAGTACCGTGCGCTACGCGGGGTCGATCTTGAAATCGACGAGGGAGAATTTGTCGCAATCAGCGGCGCCTCCGGATCGGGGAAGTCGACGCTCCTCCACCTGATCGGCGCGCTGCACCGCCCCACATCAGGCCGGCTACTCCTTGAGGGAGATGATCTGTCGGCGCTCTCACGCGACAGCTTGGCACTGATCCGTAAGAGTAAGATCGGATTCGTCTTCCAGCAATTCTTTCTCCTCTCCCGCGCCACCGCGCAGGCGAACGTTGAGCTGCCTCTTGCCTACTCCGGCACACGAAGGAAGGATCGCGTGGAAAGAGCGCGCGCATGCTTGGATAAGGTGGGACTTATCGACTTCGCCGACCATTTTCCCACTCAGCTTTCAGGCGGGGAGTGTCAACGGGTGGCAATCGCGCGCGCGTTGGCAAACGACCCGCGACTGTTGCTCGCCGACGAGCCAACCGGGAACCTGGACACAAAGAACACAAGCGAGCTCATGGATATCGTCTCATCGCTGCACGAAGAGGGGCGGACAATCATCGTGGTAACGCATGAACATGACGTCGCCGCGCGAGCGGCAAGGCGGATCACGTTACGCGACGGGCTGATCGAGGAGGACACCAATGCGACTTTCTGAGATGCTGCGGACGGCAATCAGCGCCCTGTCCGCATACAAGATGCGCGCCGGCCTCTCGGTTCTCGGTATCGTGATCGGCGTGGCCGCGGTGGTAGCGATCATCGGGATCGTGCAGGGGGCGACAGCCGTCGTGCGTGAGCAGATCGCCGGACTAGGAATGCGCACGATTACGATCTCGATCTTCCCACAGGCGATGAGAAACTCGGCCGTCTCCACGAATATCCTTTCCGAGGAGCTGTCGAGCAAGATCGCGACTGCACCGGATGTGTCGCAGGTCGTCTCGACCGCCGCCAGTCGTGGCATAGCGTACGTCGGCACGGAAGAGTGGGATATGAGCATGCTCGGCGTGACCCCAGAATACACGGCGTTATTCGATGACTTCTATCCTTCGGAAGGTAGGTTCATACATCCGCTTGACGATAATAGGACCGTGGTTGTGCTCGGAGCGGAGATCGCCGCAAACCTGTACGGCGACGAGGATCCAGTTGGACAGATCTTGACGATCCAATCATGGCAACAGAAGGTTGCGTTCACCGTGATCGGAGTGATGGCTTCGCGCGGAACGGTCGGGAACCAGAACCTGGATGATCAGGTATACGTACCGATATCCACCGTGCAACGTTACAGCGGCTCGCGCACCTTCAGCTCATACATCGCCGAGGCGGCTAGCACAGACACCGTCGATCAGGCGGCCAGCGAGATTGAGCAGATCCTTGCCAGTACATTCTCCTCGGTCAGTGACAGTTCGAACAATCGTAATTCTAGGTCCGCCCGAACACCGTATCAGGTGACGATACAGAAAGAGGCGATCCAGGCGTATGACGCGAGCTCGCAAACGATGATGCTGATCCTGGCAGGCGTGGCCACGATCTCGCTCCTCGTAGGAGGAATCGGGATCATGAACATCCTGCTTGTGTCGGTCACCGAACGGACGCGCGAGATCGGAATCAGGATGGCGATCGGCGCCCGCCCAAGCGAGATCCGCAGCCAGTTCCTCGTGGAGGCGGTCTCAATCTGCCTGGCCGGCGCACTGATCGGGCTCGGCTTCGGCTGGATTGCTACATGGATTGTCTCGTGGTTCGGCAACTGGCCAGCGATTATCTCGATCATCCCCGCCCTGATTGCGTTTGCTTTCTCGCTGATCATGGGAGTAACCTTCGGCCTCTATCCAGCCCTGCGTGCCGCGCGCCTGGACCCCGTGGAAGCCTTGCGATACGAATAGTGATCAGCTTTCGGATGCGCCTGCAGTTGTGATTCTTGAAACGAAGGTTGCTTGTTTCCAAAGGGGGCTATACTCATTTGTATGAACACGCGGATTCTGATAGTCGATGATGAGCAGTGGGTGTGCACACTTGTAGGCCGCTACCTAGAGCAGGCTGGATACGACGTAGCAAGCGCATCCGACGGGGAGAAGGCTCTCGCCAAGTTCGAGTCGTTTCGTCCCGATCTGATCGTCCTCGATTGGATGCTCCCCAAAATCGATGGCCTGGAGGTCGCAAGACGAGTGCGCATGCAATCTAGCGTTCCGATCATCATGCTCACCGCCCGTGCAGATGAGATGGATCGCATCGAGGGACTCGATAGTGGAACGGACGACTACGTTGTGAAGCCGTTCAGCGCTCGTGAGCTGGAGGTACGTATACGAGCTGTTCTCCGGCGCACACGCGGTGAGACGCAGCAACCTATGGCGCTTGAAGTGGGTGATATTCGCCTCGATCCAGCCCGTCATGAGGTGAAGGTTGCTGGGCGAACGGTCGACCTGACGCCGATGGAGTTCGATCTACTGGCCTTTCTCCTGCGTAATCCCGGGCATGTCTTCACGCGCCTGGAGCTGCTGGAAGCGGTGCGTGGAACAACGTACGAGAGCTTTGCCCGCTCGATCGACTCGCACGTGAAAAGGCTGCGGGAGAAGATCGAGCCAGATCCTTCCTCACCACGCTACGTGCAGACCATATTTGGAATCGGCTATAAGCTGGCAGATGATGGAGGCGAGAAATGAGGTTCTTCCGACACCTATCGTTTCAGACCAAGCTCGTCGTGTCGCTCATCCTGGTCATCGTGCTCACGACCGTCCTTGGCTACCTCCTCATTCACGCGGCGATCAATCGAGCATTCACCGATTTTTCCAAGCACAACATGAGCAATCAGGATCTGGTCTTCCAACAGATGCTCGTAGAATACTACGAGCGCAACGGGAGCTGGAGCGGCCTCGACCGCCTGTTCCTGCGCAACCGGGATGTGCTCCCATTCGTCATCGCCAATGCGGATGGAATCATCGTCAGTGCTCCCGATCTCCATATGATTCGCGATCAGCTCTCTCGCGGCGAACTGGCAGCCGGTCTTCCGATCGTCGTTGATGGCAAGACAGTTGGAACTCTCCTCTCGCGAGGGCTCCTGCGGTTGCGCGACCCGGTCGAGAAGCACTTCCTGGGCACAGTCACCGTCTCGCTGTGGACATCGGCGGTTATCGTCAGCCTAATCGGCATACTCCTCAGCATCTTCCTGTTTAGGCAACTGACCGGACCGCTGAAGCGTCTCAATGCAGCCGCCGGAGAGATTGCCCGCGGAAAACTAACGAGCCGTGTGGAGGTGCACAGTCAAGACGAACTCGGTCACCTTGCTGACTCGTTCAACAAGATGGCCGCAAGTTTGGAGAAGTCTGAACAGGCAAAGCGACGGATGATCGCTGATGTATCGCACGAACTGCGTACGCCGATCAGTGTTGTGCGCACTGGGCTGGAGACGATGCGTGATGGTCTGTTGGAGGCAACACCGGCGAACATCGCCGCGTTGCACGACAAGATTCTGTTGACGACACGCCTTGTGGGAGACCTGCAACAGCTCGCCCTCGCCGACGCGGGGCAGCTATCGATCCACAAGGAAGCACTCGATCTTACAGAACTTGTCGAGCGGATACGTGCAACCGTGGAAGTCGAACTTGAGGATCGCGGAGTCGCACTGCGGATAGACATTCCCGTAGATCTGCCGCACGTTCATGCCGATCGTCAGCGAATCGAGCAGGTGCTATTGAACCTGCTCGCCAATGCCATGCGCTACACACCATCAGGTGGTGCAATCAGCATCGCCGCCAAGAGCACGGATGAGAAGAGGGTGCAGGTAAGCGTCTGCAATAGCGGACCAGGCTTCTCCAAAGAAGATCTGGAGCACGTCTTCGACCGCTTCTACCGCGCTGATGCTGCACGAACCAGAGAGAGCGGAGAATCCAGCGGTTCCGGCCTCGGCCTGGCCATCGCCAAAGCTCTGATCGAAGCGCACGCTGGTAAGATCTGGGCAGAGAACCCTTTAACAGGTGGTGCCTGCTTCCACTTCACGCTGCCGACTGTGTGACGTGTTGCGGAAATCGACGGCCGAGGCCTTTCTTCGTTTCGTTGAGTACTTAAGCTCACTGCCTGTTGCGCGTCTTGACTACAATGCAGCCTCCCATAATCAGGGCTTGCAGTGGATTGCGTAACGCCCACGAAACTGTGACACCACTTAAGTCGTGCAATCATGCATTTCAAATGCAAAATTGCAAGGAACAAGGGAAACGCAACGCCACTGCACGCTACGCCACGTCCTGTAAGGATGCTACGTCTGCGTGAAACAGCCCGAAAAGAGCTCACAGCTTACCATAAAGTATGGAAGTCCCTCTGTGCCTAGTACTTCACAAAACCAATCTGGAAGTACCTTGGTACCTTGACCGCTTGCCGCAGATCTATCCCCTTATTGCGCGCCAGCCTAGCTATCTCACACTTGTGCTCCTTTAAAGTACGTAATCCGAAAAGAATACCTGTGATGTCTCCTGGAAGATTCCCCAAGATATTCCCATTCGTTAGGAAAACCCGCCATTCCTGTTCGTTCTTCCACTTCTTGGACTTCGTATACATAACGGTCTCACTTAGTAATCCTGGGCTTTCGAACAAGTCGGCCCATGACACTTCTGGGTAGGCATGTACATAACGCACCTGCCTGGTGGCAGTAGAACCAAGGACATTCTCTGGTCTCCTCCGAAGTTCAATGCATATTCCTTCATGCCCTTTTGCATAGTGACTCCACATTGGAATGCTATCAGAGATTGTACTCAGACACAGAACTCCCTGTTGTTTCAGAGTCCTACGAACTTGCTTGATCCCCTCTTTTACTCTTGTTTCGTATCCGCCAATTGCAGCCCCACCCTCGCTTCGGAGAGATCTGATCTTCTGTTCCACTTCCTCTGCCTTCTTATTCAGCTCTTCACCTTCAGATCGGATACGTTGTTCAAATTGATCCGACGAGACGCTGCTAATGATATCTATGTTGCAGTCAAATGGGTCATTCAGCTTATCTGGCTTTGGATAATATATGCGTCCAGTCGTCAAAATATCGATCACGCGCTCATACTTGTCGAAGTACTTATACAATCTCGTTATCTTGGGATGTTCCATAGCGTTAATCTGCTCAGCGTGATCGGTACTTGATCTCCCAGCGATAGATGTTCGCAAAAAGCCACTCGTCTTTTCCCAAGTGCCTTAATGTTCATATCTCCACCTCTCTGTCTGTTTACTGTACGTGTCACTTTTCTTGATGATCGTGCGCAAGTGGTTTTTCGTAAACACACTGCCAAGCAAATCGCTTGCACTTGTAATGCTATACGCCGCTCCATCAACGTCATAACACAAATTCATCGCCATTAGAGCCTCTCCCCTATCGTTGCATATTCGCGTTGAAACTGGGTCTTCGTTACTCGCACACGTGTTGTAGCCTATTGATGCAACATCTCCGGCATCTACATCATACCTGCTTACACAGATGGAATTTCCGTTGTTATCGTGCATGACATCCCTCGCAGATTAAAGATTGCCTGATCCGCTATAGCAACTCATCATTTGGATATTGCGCCGCGTATTCTCAAGTTGGTAGTGTGCCAACTGCCTCTGTGCTTCGCTGTCTGTTCATCCATCTGTGGGTTGACAGGAAATCACTGCTTTATCCCAGCTAAACGGTTCACGGAGATCATTCCAGGCCCTAATCTCACTCAGTTCGTTTACTGCCCTCTTCGCTGTTCGATCGTCCCATCTTCCGTTTCCATTCTTCCAGCTCAGGGTCTTCCGCGTTCATTCTGTCTCGTTCTCGCTGCTTTCTTTCCTCTTTGCTCAGTAAAGGAACGGCCACTATCGCGATGACCGTAAATATGCCGAAGACGAGTCCAGAGAAAAACCATCCGATATTATCCCTATTCTTCTGCAGGGCGATATACGCGCAAAGACACGCTGAGCATACCCAACCGACTATCACGTAGATTATGTAAGTCGTGTAGATCGTGTCGATCATCTGCTTCCTCCCTTTATTTTACATCTCTCGTTCATCGCCCCCCCCTATGCGAGCACTGCCTCCGCCCAATGAAAGGATTTGAGATCTGTCTCTGCCTCCTTGTCGATCCCTGCTTTGGTTGTATGGTGCTTCACTATCAGTTATTCTCAGCTTCATTCTAACGGCGGGCTTCGGCGTCTTTCTCAGCCTGTATTTGCTTTGCTTCTACCAGATCAATCCTTGCTTTGTGACCGTGTTTGCCTAGTAGATGCACAAGATTCCCTCCACTGAGAAGAGTGATCGGTAGTCCCTTCACGTATTCATATGAATCGGGACCAAAATCCGAGGTGGTGATCAGAATTCCCTTGTTCGCGCCTTCCTTGACAACCGTACCGTAAAGATCACGTACAGCGTCTGCTCCTACCGTATTTGTGTATCGTTTTGCCTGCAGGATGATCTTTCCCCCACGGATTGGGTCGGGATCGAAGACAACTGCGTCAACGCCTCTATCACGACTAGCCTGGGTGATCTTCACAACGGCATCACGCTCTGCAAATTCAGCTTCAAAGAGTTCGCGTATTAGATGTTCGAAGTCTTCCCAATCCATTGCTGCCAGATTTGTTCCCTCGGCCAGTCCATTTGCGATACTCCTTCCCTCAACGAAGCGATTGTCTTCGGTGTCCAGCTGCAAGAGAGGCGCAACAGGGGCAAGAGCGTGAAGCTTTGTACTGCCAACACCCTTCAGCGTCTTGAAGCAAGCCTTAGGCTCCACCCGGCTCAGATCGATCTCCTCAAGCGCCTTCCGCGTTGCCTGAAGAGAGAGAATGCACGGGTTAATATCCCTGCCAGTTCCCCGATCCACTTCCTTTACCCATCCGTTGAAGGTAACAAGATCAAGAACTCCAAACTGGTCAGCAGCGAAAAGCTCGTAAGTCGTGCGCAAACAAATCTGGTAGGCAACGGAATCATACAGCGCTTGACTGTCTTTTTTACTGAGGTGCTTCTCTGCCAAAGCCTTTCGTGTCTTGACGTACGCAACCTCCCTCAGCGTGGGAAGCGCTCCAGGCGAAGGAAGCTGATAGTCACAGACGAGGATCTTTGTCTCCCGGTTGTACGCAATCGTGAACTCGTGAGGGAAGTAGTCGGGGTAGTCTGATCTCTCAAGCACAATTGAGAAAAAGTCCTCAATAGCGGCCCGCTCGCCCGAGGTGACGGCTTCCTTGAAAGAACTCACACGAGCCTTCTCATCTTTCTCATGCTGTTTCTTGCGATTCTCCCAAGTGGCGACATCATTCTTCCACTTGGGCAGCAACCGCTCGTTTTCCTGGCGTATCCATTTCTCCCACTCTTCGAGCAATACTGTATAGCGTTCTAGAGCCTCAACGGCCTTCTCCCACTTAGAATGATCATGCTCAAAGCGCTGCCAGGCTTCCTCTTTGCGTTTCCTCCAGCGACTTGGGATGAACACATCCAGAAAGGAAGCTCCCAATTCAGGTTGGTATCGATCTTTGCTCTCAAGTGGTTCTTCCCCAGCCTCCTCCGGCTTGGTTGGGCGCTCTGGTTGACCTTGAAGTATCGGTCTGGAAGGCTTGCTCTCCGTGAAAGAAGACTCCAACTCCGACCACTCAACACGGCAGCTAGGACGCACGCCTTCGTGGAGGATGCTTTGGAGCTTGCGGAGAGCGGCTTGAGCCTGCTCTGTCCTTTGTTCAGCGGTGGCTTCCGCCGAGAGAATGAACTTCTGGGTGTGCCATTGCTGATCCCATGATTGGATCCATGCTGCCGCCTTGCTGGCCGCCACGAAGTACGAGACATCTCGTATGACATGGATCGCATTGAGGTCCTTGTGTGTGATCACGATCTCGGTTCGTGGAAGACCACGTGCCGTGTGCGTTGTCTTCTCCTCCCAGGTGACTCCTTCAGGAAGCTCCATTTGCTGTGTCATTTAGGAACATTATAGCGAATGCAGGTAATCACGACTATTCCACAGGCTGCGCTACTGAATTCCGATTCGATGCCTTGTCGCTCAGCGTCTTGCGGAAGAAGCAAAGTGGTCAGATACTGTATTACGCATACTGTAGCGCCAGATCTTTGCTTTTGGTGTTTTGCCTTCTCACTCAACGCTCTGCCTATGGTCATACGCTCTGACAATCCAATTCCTTCCCCGGTCCTTTGACAAGAAACGCTTCGCGTACGTTTCGAATAACGGCGAAAATTGCTAACCACAAACCAGAAAGGGGCATGATTCGCTCTATTCGTCCGGTATCGCGTGGAACGGGTTCATCGCTGGATGGTAGTCGTATTCGTAACCGGACCCAAAGATGCGGTAGGCAACATCTCCAATTCCATCTCCATCGGCATCCTTGTACCCGTATTCGCTCCAGTAGTTTCCAGTTCCCTTGCCATCGTTCCACAGGTTGCACGCCTCGCTCGCGGCACGGCAGGAGAGGAAGTCGTTGTAATAAATGCGGTTTCCACCACCAGCAAGCGATAAGATGGAAATCCCAATCTTACAGTGATCGAACACATTATCGCGCACAGTATTGTTCATTGCCTTCTCGTAGAACAGGATCCCCGGCCCTCCTGCACGAAAGAGATTCTCATGGACATCGTTGTTAGAGCTGTTGAGAAGGAACAAAGCTGCATATTCATTCTCCACAAAGGTATTATCACTGATGCACACATTGTTACTATTCTCAATGGCAAGCCCGAAGAAACTGTTCTCCATTTTGCAGCCAGTGATACACGCCATCTTCACATCCACAAGGTTAATAGCCGTGGAGCTTGCGCCAAAGACGCGACAGCATTCGATGGCAAATGCCTTTGTCGTCCCTTCCACATGCACACCAAACGAAGTATCCGTGGCATCAATCAACCACCCCACGATCAGATACGGATCCTCGCTAGTTCCCGTTCCCCCGACGACACCACTCTCCACTGTAAAGCCATCATCGCCGAGGATTTCGATCGGTGCATGCGGAATCAAATCCTTTTCCGCGCCAATCCCTGTCGCGAACCATGCCAAAGCAGCCGCACCAAAGAGAAACGCAATTGCCATTCGCCTACGTATCCCTGACCTTCCCGTTGGGCTCATGTCCCACCTCGGTTGATATCGGATAGACCGAGTATATCGACACAACAACAGATACGGAAGTCCGCTTGATCGACCTCTCTCTGGAGCACATAGGTGATCACGTCTGGGAGAATGGCAACCAGCTACTACATTGTTACCCAGTGACGCGAGTCCTCGGCTGCGCGAACTCCATGTCCGATGTGACAGACTCAACGCAAGTGCAGCGTAATTCTAAGTGCTTGCTCAACCTCGCGCATCGTATCCGGCTGAAGTTCACCCAGGCGCACGAGCAATCGAGTCTTGGCTACCGCTCGAATCTGTCCCGTCAGCACCACCGAATCCTTGGTAAGACTGCCCTCTGGGGCTTTCACCAGAACATCACTCGGATAGGGTCGAGAGACGTGGCGCGCATCGGTCACCGGACAGACGACAATCACTGGGCTGGCCTGATTGATCGCATCGCGCGAGACGACCACCGCGGGTTTGCTGCCGCGCTGCTCCGAGCCTTCTACAGTATCGAGCCTCAGCGAATACACTTCGCCACGACGAGGATACTCTCCCGCAGAAGCTTGCAGCGGAGAAGAATTCATGATTCCTGGCCTTCCCCTAGCTGAAAGGCCTCCCAATCGGAATGCTCTAGCTCTTGGGTTATCTGCAATGCCAGTTCCCGGTATGGTTCATCCTCGGCCATTGCTTTGAATCGGGCGTCAATCTCGGCCTCTTCCAGGTTATGGAGATACGCATCAATCGCCTGAGTAATCAGTTGGTTACGACTGCGTGCTGCTCCCCGCTCAACAGCCGTATCGGCCCACTTCACCAACTCTCGTGGTAGATCGACAGTCAAGCGTGTCTTTGTTGGTTTCATATGATGCCCCCCTGGTTCCTGACTTTGAGCCGGCCTGGTCATTGTACAAAGTGCTATCGACAAGTGCAAGCATAATCCGAAGGCATGTAGACATAGTCCACCACTGGCCTTGTACTCCAACCCCTCCCTCTGCACGCACAGCTCGACCGCCTACTCCTGATCGGTGCTCCTCACAGGCGGAGTGCAGCATCTGATGAGTAGACGCCTACGCCCGGATTGTCAACTACGCCTACATGTATGACACTTCTCTTTCCGTGCACTTGTGCCTTTGAAATGCATATCTGCAGGGATCACGGCAGAAGAAATCCGGATTGTGGAAGATGCCAGTTGTATACCTTGGTTGTACAATTGACCATGATTCTTGTACAGGCAATGCCGCGACTCTCTCAAGATGACGATTGAGCAAGAGCAGGAGGAATCCCAATGAAAAGCTATCGTAAGGAACTGTGGTTTGAGATACCCACACGTCGAGCGTTCATCAACATCACGCCGCAGGTGGAGGGCGCCCTATGCGAAAGTGGGATCAAGGAAGGACTATGCTTGGTGAATGCGATGCACATCACGGCAAGCGTATACATCAACGACGACGAATCCGGCCTCCTCGCCGATTACGAAAAGTGGCTCGAAGGATTAGCCCCGCATGAACCGATCTCCCAGTATCGCCACAATCGCACCGGGGAGGACAATGGGGATGCGCACCTCAAGCGTCAGGTAATGGGCCGCGAAGTAGTGGTGGCGATCACCGAGGGTAAACTTGACTTCGGCCCATGGGAACAGATCTTCTACGGCGAGTTCGACGGCCGCCGCAAGAAACGCATCCTCGTAAAGATCATCGGCGACTAGAACATCTCGCTCCTCGCTGTCTTGAGTTGGTTACCGAAGAAGCGGTACTGAATGAAGCACCTCTCGCAAAGGCACAGCAAAAGCGCTAGAGAGTCCCCCAGCAAGATGGCACATTAGTCTTCTCGTAACGTCAAAGCAAGTCTTCGACGTTCTGGGTTTTGTTTCGGCCTCTTCTCTGCATGGATTGGGAGGCAAGCCCGCGGGCCAAACAGAAACTTCCACCGCTGCGGGGGCAGACTAGGCCAAGAAAAGCCTCTCCGCACTCCTCCGTTTTTCCCTCTTCCCCTTGGCGATCTTTTGCGGCTTGAGTGAGCGCAGCGAACGGGCGAGAGAACAGCTTACTATCGTCTGCGATCAAGATTTCGTTGCACTTTCGAAACGACACAAAGCCGAAAATACTAATCTAGAAGTCCCAATCCACCTGCGGTGATGGCAAGCAGACCGTCCGGTCAAGCCTCGCCAAGAGCTCCTGTGGGCCAGACAGGTCGTCGCTCCAGGCAAGGACGCTCGCGCTGGACGCACCCCCAGCCACAAGCGCGTGAAGGCATTGACTGACGCGCGTAACGTGGGAAGCGCCTCATCCCTTCCCGGCACAGCAGAAGATTCTTCACCAAGCTTGACAACATATTCTCCTGCTACTCCACGCCAATCGCTGGTATCGTCGAGGAAGCGTTCGATCGGGTCAGTAAGAACGAGATTGAAGCGTGCCGCTCTCCCGTCAAGGTGTGTCTGCTCCAAGCACCCAGGGAGGTCGAGGATGCGTGCCTGCCAATACGCCGCCGAGAAGATGGTGTTTTCGTGCTTCGAGCTTTCCGTGATGCGACGCGACCTGAATGGGTGATCCAGGGTGTCTTGCATCTGTATCCCCGGCGGCTCACACAGCTCGATCGAGTTCACCTGATCAGCAAGGTTCTTGAGCAGCCCAAGAAGTTCGAAGAGTTGCTCCTTAGTGCGGTACGCCATCCACGATACCGTGTACGGCCCGTGTTCAATAGCCTTTGTCCTCGCCCAGAAGTGATGCGTAAACTCCCCGGTTTCCTTATCACAATAGCCAAGGCCAAACCCGTTCTCGCTCCAGATGATCTCTGCCTTGGTCATCTGCGGAGCGATAATGGAACAGGCGCCATGACGCTGCATGCGGGCCATGCGGTTTGAGTGCATCGCCTCCCAATCGTCTGCCGTCAGGCGCTCCGGAATCCGCGGATTGACATCAATCTTGAGATCTGCAGGATCGAATGTGTACCAGTGCTCGTAAGCGCCGTTGCCAAATCCCAGCTGGTTGTAGAAGCCCTGATCGAAGATACCTAGAAGCGCAACCTTCAGCCCATCCGCTGTTTCCTCGGCCAACGTTCGCGCCGTCAGGCGACTGGCTAGTCCCTGTTTGCGGGCGATGCGGCTCGTCGTTACTCCCCCCACGATCGACACGGGAATATCTTCTTCCAGGTGACGGAGCACTCCAGGGCAGGTGTTAACCATGCACTCTGCTTCGCCATTCACCTCGGCGATCAGCGTGCGACCAGTCTCAAGGACGGCGGTCATAACCTCCTCGTGCTCCTTCTTCTCTATCCAGCCAGCCTCACGCCAAATCCGCGCAACCGCGTCCTTGTCTTTCTTCTCATCGTAGCGTCGGAAATCTGTCATCGCATATAGATCCCACCGTTTGCATTGATTGTTTCACCAGTGATGTACCCTGCCTCCGGAGAAGCGAGGAAGGAGGCAAGCGCGGCGATCTCCTCAGGTTCAGCAACCCGTCGCGCTGGGATCATCGCTCTTATCGCTTCACCGTTCTTGGCCAGGGCCTCTGCATTCATGTCCGTGTTTGTATACCCGGGAGAGATGGCGTTTGCTGTGATAGCTGGGGCCAGCTCAAGGGCGAGCGATTTGGTAAGCCCAATCAGGCCCGACTTGGCAGCGGCATAGTGCGCACCATGATTCGAGCCGGTCATCGCTCGCAGGCTGCAGATGCTGACTATGCGCGCCCAATCGAGCTTGCGCAGGTAGGGGAGGGCGGCTTTCACTGCGTAGAACGCGCCAGATAGGTTGACCGCCACCGCGCGATCCCAGTCGTCAACAGACATCTGATCGATCGTAGTGTGTTGGGAGAACCCAGCGTTGTTGACAACAATCCGTATCCCCCCATAGCGGCGCGCCGTCTCCTCGACGAGCGAGTTCACCTGTTCATAGTCGCCGGCATCGGCACGGTACGCGAACGCTCGTCCGCCTGAAGCCTCAATCTCCTGCACAAGCTTGCGCGCCTTCTCCTCTCCGGAGACGTAGTTGATGCTCACTCCGTACCCGGAGGCGGCAAGGCGCCGAGCGATCGCCGCCCCGATCCCGCGTGCGCTCCCGGTGATCACCGCCCCTAGCTTCTTCTCTGCAGTTTGCTCATTCATTGTCATGGCTAGCAATTATAGAAGATGCTGACGCGCACAGCACCCCTAAGCGAAACTAGTCCTCATTGCATCGGTCTTTCGCAGATCGAGCCCTGTGCCCAACGTTGTGAGGTTCATTGCCGAGGAAAACTTGTAGCTCGTACGAACGTACAACGAATCAGCATTATCTTTAGATGGCTCTCAGCCTTTCGGTTTGACTTAGCGTTCTCTCTTTGCTAGCCTGACAAAACGTTTCGCAAGGAGGCAACAAGTGACCAGAGGATGTATTCCGTTGCAGGAGCTAGCAAGCCTTCCCAATTTCTATTTTCCTACCCCAGCATGGGACAAGAACCGCATCGCGTTCTACTGGGACAAAACCGGTCAGATGGAGTTGTACCTGCTCGATCTACCTACTGGCACACCACGTCAGTTGAGCCACGGTGAGGTGCCCCGCTCACTGCGTGCTGGTTTCATCTGGAGCCGCGATGGTAAGACGATCGTCTACGCCAAGGATCAGGGTGGAAACGAGCAGCATGACCTGTACGCGATCGATACAGAGAGCGGAGCGGTCAGACAACTCACCAACACTCCCAAGGCGCAGGAGATCCCGGCAGAGTTCAGCCCGGACAATCAGTGGTTGGTCATGTATTCCAACCGCGACGGACAGATGAATCTATACAAACTGCGCCCGGATGGAACAGAGGTCACGCCGCTCACCCACTTTGCCAACCCCGTCACGGGCGGAGGGGGCTGGAGCCCGGATGGGGAGTGGTTGGCGTTTGGCGTGAACGAGACCTCGGAACTGAAGAATAGGGATGTGTACATCGTACGCAAGGATGGGACCGATCTTCGTCGCGTGTTGCAAGTGAAGATCGGCTCCATCGAGACACCGGTGAAGTGGCTTCCAGACGGCAAACGCCTGGCTATCACCTCTGATGCTTCAGGGGTCAATCGCCCCGGTATCTTGTCCGTAGATACGGGGAAGGTGCGTTGGCTCGGACAAGACGGAGTCGAGGAAAGCACATCGGGCCTATCGGAGAACGGCAAGTGGCTCGTCGCCCTGCGCAATAAAGACGCGATTGTTCAGCCAGTCCTCTACGATGTTGAAACCGGCACAGCAAAGGAGCTTGATCTGTCAGCGGGGCTCACCGTCGGGTCCGAGTTCGTCCTCGGAGACAGTGCACTCCTTATCTCGCATATGTCACCTACCCGCCGCAACAAGCTCGTATTGTACGATTTCGAACACGGCGAGCAGACGGTCCTCATTCCGGCGGAGCACGGATCGATCGATCCCCATCTGTTCGTCGATCCGCAATACGTGAGTTATCTCTCCGTTGATGGACTCTCCATATCCGCGATTCTTTACACACCGCGCGAGATCGCGCAGGGAGAGAAGCTCCCCGCGATCGTTAGTGTGCACGGTGGCCCGACCGGCCAATTCTTCCGCTCGTTCGACCCTTACGCCCAGTTTCTCGCTGATAATGGTTTCGTCGTCCTCGAACCGAACATCCGGGGGAGCACAGGCTATGGAGTGGAGTTTCGCGACATGAATCGTTACGACTGGGGTGGGAAAGACCTGGAGGACGTCGCAGCGGGAGCGGAGTACCTGAAGAGCCTTCCGTTCGTCGATCCAGACCGGTTGGCCGTCTTTGGCGGCTCCTACGGCGGCTACATGACCCTGATGCAGGTAGTGCATAAGCCCGGACTGTGGAAAGCGGCGGTAAGCTGGGTGGGGATCAGCAACCTTGAAAAACTCTACGAGAAGAGCATGGAACACTTCAAATACTTCCTGCGTTGGCACATGGGTGATCCGCAGAAGAACGAGGAGCTGTGGCGTGAGCGCAGCGCGCTAACCTATGCGGATAACACACGAGCCAAGCTCCTCCTCGTACACGGAGTGAACGACCCGCGCTGCCCGATCGAGCAGTCGCGCCTGTTCCGCGACAAGCTTGTCGAACTGGGATACGTAGAGGGGCAGGACTTCGAGTACGTTGAACTCACCGGCGAGGGACACGGATCATCCGACATTGCGCAGAAGCTTCGTACATACACCCTGCTCGTCGACTTCCTGAAGCGGCGGCTGTGATGGGAGAACCTCCCGCGAAATGAAGCAGTATAAGCATTTCTCACGCCCGCTCACTTTGTTCGCTCAAGACGCAGAGCCCGCCAAGGGGAGCAGAAGACAAAACTAAAGAGAGTCGGTTTGGTATGAAAAAGGAATTGAATGACTAAATCACCGGGAGATTGAGAGGACAAATCACTCAATCTCCCGATCGATTAATCTCTCAATCGCTAGTTGACGTCGCCGAGGTAGCAGGCTTCCGCTTGTTCACCACGCGTGATGCGTTGCAGTGATTCTTTGATTGCCGCCGGGTAAAGGGGCAGATCATCAAGTTTGCTCACCGACACCCATTCAACTCCGGTCTGCCATTCATCGGGTGTCTTTCCCACATGAACTTCTCCCGCAGGTATGCGACAGCGGAACATAAACTCGACTTGATGCGCGTCGGCGTCTTCTGAGGCGAACTCGTGGTGAACTGAGATGTAGTCGCGCACGAGGAGCAGGTCTCCCACTGAAACACGTACACCGATTTCCTCCAAGCACTCACGCACAAGGGCCTCGGTGAGCGATTCGCCGTGGCGCTGCCCGCCACCCGGAAGAAGGTAGAAGGTTCCACTCTCGTTTTTGTTGCACGTCAGCAGGATCTCATCATCCTTGATTATGATCGCCTTGGCCGAGTTGCGGATTGAAGACACCTAGCCCTACTTGCTGGCAGCGACAATCCGATCGATCAGCCCGTACTCGACCGCCTCGACCGCGGACATGAAGTAATCGCGATCGGTGTCTTTGGCGATACGCTTGGGCGTCTTCCCCGTGTGCTTTGCCAGGATCTTGTTGATCTGATCGTGCATACGCAGCAGTTCCTCGGTTTGAATCTTGACGTCTACCGCCTGCCCCTGCGAGCCACCAAACACCTGGTGGATGAGGATGCGCGCATTGGGAAGCGCCTGGCGCTTTCCCTTCGTCCCCGCAGAGAGGAGAACGGCCGCCATACTCGCTGCCTGCCCAATGCAAATCGTTGTCACGTCGCAGCGCACGTACTGGATGGTGTCGTAGATAGCAAGCCCGGCGGTGACCGATCCGCCCGGTGAGTTTATGTACAGCTTGATGTCCTTGCTCGGATCCTTGGCCGCGAGGAAGAGTATCTGAGCGATCACCACGTTTGCCACTTCGTCATCGATTGGATCGCGCAGAAAGACAATCCTGTCCTCCAACAGGCGTGAGTAGATGTCGTACGTTCTCTCCGCCTGCCCGCGGTTATCGATTACGTATGGAATCTGCGGGCTCACTCCGTCTCCTCGGACAGCTTTGCGTTCTCGTAGAGGAGGTCGAATATGCGAGTGTTGATCTTCTCGGTGTGATACGCGTCCCAACGCTCATTCGCCTTCAGGCGAGCAATGAACCGGATTGGGTCCTCGCCATCCTCTTGTGCCTCTTCAGTGGCGATCTTCTCCAGCTCCTCATCGGACATTGATATCCCCTCAGTTTCGATGAGTTTTGCCATAACAAGCTCACGCCGCAGGCGCTGTGTCGCATCCTCACGGTACTCCGCCAGCAGCTCTTCCTCGCTCTTTTCCCGCTCCTTCAGGTATTCTTCGAAGGTCATCGGCGCCTTTGGGTCCTTAAGGTTCTTCTTGAACTGCTCAAGATCCTCCGCGGCAAGCTCCTCCACCATCTTCTCGGGTAGAGGAAGATCAAGCTGGGAGACTATGTGATCGAGGAGATCGCCCTTGATTCCTTGCACGCGTCTCTCGCTCTTTGATGCCGCAATCTTCTCATTGATATCTGCTCTCATCGCATCGAGAGAGTCAAAACCAGCATCCTTCGCCAAGGCGTCATCAATTTCAGGCAAGACAACCTGCTTCACGTCCATCGCGGTCAACGTGGCGTGCAGCGGATCTCCTTCATCCCGCTCGATATCCAGCTCAACCGTGTCACCGATCTTGTGTCCAATCATGTGACTCGTGACTGAGTTCTCGGTATCAACCCGCATATCCCACTCTTGATCGGCGTCTTTGACGTGCAAGACATCGCCGTCTTCTATTGTCTCTGATTCCTTGGGCTCAAGGGTGGCAAAGCGCCGCCTGATTTCTTCGAGTGTCCCGTTGACCTCGTCTTCCGTGACGCCTTCCAGCGGCTTCACGGCCATTTCTATCCCACGGTATTCGGGAAGCTCGATATTAGGGAGGACAGAGAAGGACGCGGTGAACACAAAGGGACCCTCCGCATCGAACGAAACGCGCTCCACCTCCGGCGTTGTCACCGGTCTCAGATCTAGATCGACGAGGGCCTGCTGCAGATGCTCCTCTTCCATATCCTTCTGCGCCTCTTCCGTGAACAGATCCACTCCAAAACGCGAGTCAAGGTAAGCCCGCGGCACACGTCCTTTTCGGAAGCCGGGGATCTGTGCCTCTTTGCTGTAGCGTCTGTATGCCGTGTCGATTGCGTTCTTCACCGTAGCCGCGTTCGCTGTAACCTGCACGGTCACATCGGTGGCGGAACGGTCCTTGATCTCATATTGTGTGTTGTTCACGCGAATTCACTCCATGTTTTCCTTAGTAGTAGCGCGATTATACGGACAGAAGCCCGCACGAACAACCTGGCTAAGCGAAGTTGCTTGGGTAGGCTCACATCATCAGTGCCAGAAGCCAGCGGCTTCCGAGCAGGCCACTCCAGATTCCGTCGATTGCTCCAAACAGGAAGCGCAGCCCCCCGAGGTAGATGATGGCGATCAGGATGATGAACCCGTAGCGCTCCAGGATGAGCATCACGCGCCTCCCCGCAGGAGGAAGGAAGTATGTCAGGATACGCGATCCGTCGAGCGGTGGGATGGGAATCATGTTAAACACCGCAAGGATTACGTTGTAGATGACGAACATCCCCAGCAAGAAGAAGATTGCATGCACGAGATTCGCCCCAAACCCTGTGGCGTAAGCAAGATACGTCGGCGAAAAGGCCAACAGCGCCACCCTGCCCACAATCACGGTGGCGAGGGCCAACATCACGTTCATCCCCGGACCGGCGAGTGCCACATAGAGCATCCCTTTGAACGGATTGCGGAAGTACCTGGGATTGATCGGTACCGGCTTTGCCCAGCCGATGAGAAACGGCGAGTGGACGATCACAAGAAACACAGGAACGAGGATCGTTCCGATAGGATCAATGTGCGCCAGCGGATTGAGCGACAGCCGACCGTTTGCCTTCGCCGTTGGATCGCCAAGGCGATAGGCGACATAACCGTGTGCTACCTCGTGCAACACGATCGCCGTGAAGACAGCGATAAGTGACAGTATGATGTCTATAATTTGCGTTACATTCATCTTTCCTCCGAGATAGACGCATCCACTGTCAGTGTATCCTCTTGCGCAAGGATTACCAGTCCAGGAGGGGCTCCTTTCGGCTTCCGCACATGCTTTGCCTCGGTAATGCTCACCTCGACCCGTCGCTCGCCACTAGCCTTGGAGTGCCGCGCCGCCAGCCGCGCCGCCGCGACGATCACGGCTTGTGGAACATCGTCCGAACCGCGACGACGGATGACCACGTGCGATCCCGCAACACCGCGTGCATGCAGCCACAGATCATCGGGACGCGCGGTACGCAGCAGCGCGTCATTCTGACGCGCATTCTTCCCCACCTGTACCGTGTACCCGGCAATCGAATGCACACCGGAAGCAGTTGGGGCAGGTACCTTTCGTCGTGGGGAGAGTGTTGGCAGCAGCGCCGCCGCACGATCGGACATCCCCTCGCCGTTCTCCACCTTGTTAAGCCCCTCTTTCAGCAGGAGCACTTCACCCTGCAAGCGCTTCAGCTTCCGTTCTACGAGCGGGCGCCCGCGGTGGAGCCTCTTTGCCCGCTCGTAGAACGCCTGCGCGTTCTCCAGTGCGCTGCGGCGCGGATCAAGGGGGAACGTAACATCCTCGTTCGTCGCGGGATCGTTGAGCGTAATCTCATGCAGCTTCCGCGGCAGTTCTCGCTGGTAGATCATCAGGAGATCAGCACGGTGTTGTAGCAACTCAGCAGACTTTGCCTTCTCCAGCCACTCCTCAAGCCTGGCGATCGTCTTCTCTCTTTTTGCGACCCCTCGGCCAACCACGGCGCGAATATCGCGCAAGCCGTCGTCGACCTCGCCCGTTTCCTCTCGCTCGTCAAGCCTACGATCGAGCGCATCGGCATACGATGCCAATGCTTCACCGTCTCTGGCGAAGAACGACGCGCTGTGCGTCTCCTCGTCGTAAACCCCAATCGGATCGGATACGCGGGAAACGACCGTCTCCAATTCTCGCTTTACGCCTGCCACCAATGAGTGGTTCTCATTGCCACGTGCACGCTCAAGGATGAACTGCGCCGTCTCTCTACCGATCCCATCGATCGCCCGCATCAGCGCACGCGGAGATTCGTCATCAGTCAGGATCTGTCCAATGAATTCCTCAGTGACCTCGCACGGATCGATCTTCTCTTGGCGCGGGAGAGGCGTGTATGCCTTCCCCGGGATCGCACGCGGGTTCGGGCGTAGCGAGGCGATCACCGTATCGTCATGCACGAGAATCAGATTTCCCCGTACACCAACGAGCTCAACGATCACCTGCACACGATGCAACCCTTCGAGCGATCTCTTCTCCACAGCTATCCGCACCACACGCTCCCATCCCTCCTGCGAAATCTCCACGATCCGTCCACCACGCAGGTACTTGCGTAGAAGCATCGTGAACGGGTTGGGTTGCTTCGGGTAGGCGAAGTCGTGTTTCGTCATGTGAATCGTCGCCTCCGCCGGGGCGATGAATAACTGTACCGTGCCGCGGGAGAACAACTGCCAAACAAACCGAGCCGGCGACGACTGGTAGACAGAGCGGATCACGCTCCCCTGCACAACATCCTTCATCTCACTGATTGCTGCGGCTATTCCTAGTCCATCCATTCTCCCTCCGGTTGATGCTCTGCATAGGCACGGCTATAATCCGCATTATAATGCCGGCGTAGCTCAGTGGTAGAGCAACGGTTTCGTAAACCGTGGGTCGGGGGTTCAACTCCTCTCGCCGGCTCAGTCATTTTTGTCGCTCGAATTCCCTTCCCTTCTTGTTTCTTCACTAATTCGGAGTTGTCGATGACAATGCGGGACAGCGTTCTCTCTTCCGCAACGCGTTACCTCGCATGATACGTTAAGAGGCAGGCTAGCAAAACAACGTTGGAGCGTGTCTGTCTGGAATGCTGACAGAGCTCCAACGCCGCGCAAGATCACGCAGCTTCTGTAGCGAGGCAGCTTGCCTGCCACGTTGCTTCAACGCACTACATTATAGTGCTGTGCAGATCCACTCAGCGCGGAATCTGTTACGCACGTCAAACAGAGAGCAATCATTCCTGCAACACCACCACCATTCCGCCCTCCCTTTCATACGCGCTTGCATATGGCTGCCCCAATAGACCTACACTTCACCACACCTCCCTCATTTGCCAGCACCACACGATTGAGCTAGATAATCAAACAAAGAGCAGGTCTTGCTGGCAAGCCGCGCTAGCACAAGGGCATGTAGATATTGAGCAAGCAGTGACTCAAGAGGGGGGAGCCTTGTAAGTACCAACGCGTCGCTTGACTATGTAAGAAAAATGTGCGACTATTTCTTACATATCAGGGGGAACGAAAGTGGCAAAAAGTACGACTACTAGGGTAATACACAAGATATATGGCATGGGGAGGGGTTGGACATTCTCCGTAATCGACTTCTCGTCCTTCGGCAGTCGTTCAGCCATCGACACCACACTGCATCGACTACTCAAGAAAGGAACGATTCGAAGGGTCATTCGCGGCATTTACGACTACCCTCGCCAGAGCAAGATGCTCGGAGGGGAGCTGAGCCCCGATATTTGATCAAGTGGCGCAGGCCCTCGCCGCAAGTTCGGGTGGCGTATTCAGCCCAGCGGGCCTACAGCGCTGAACCTCTTGGGACTATCGACACAGGTCCCATCACAATGGATGTATCTCTCCGACGGACCGAACCGTGCGTACAAGATCGGGAGACAAACACTAACTTTCGAGCAGGCACCCCTGAAAGAATCGAGCCTCAAGTTGAGAGAGAGCAAGCTCATCGTTCAAGCCCTGAAATCACTGGGGTCAAAACGGATCACGGAGGACGTCATCTCCAAGATCAGGAATTGGCTGAAACCAGAGAAGCGCTCACTTGTCTTGAAGGATGCACGAACGGTGACTGGCTGGGTGTACGAAATCATCCGAAAAATCTGTAATGAGGAATGCTAGTGGAAAGGATAGCTACTTGGAGTGAGGGAGACCGGAACAATCTCTTCCGTGAAACGGGAGCACGCAGGAATATGGCGCCCGCAGTTGTCGAGAAAGACTTTTGGGTCTGCTGGACACTCGGCAGACTCTTCGCCTCCGAAGAGCTTGGCCCCAAGCTGATGTTCAAAGGTGGCACATCGCTCTCAAAGGTGTTTGGGCTGATCGAGCGATTCTCCGAAGACATCGATCTGATTCTCGATTGGAAGGAAGTAACTGACGACGATCCATATGCAGAGCGCTCGAAGACGAAACAGGATGTATTTAACAAGAAGATCAACGAGCAGTCCCGCGAATACATCAAGGACGTGCTCGTGCCAGATGTTCGCACGCTCCTAGGAGACACATGTGAAATCTCAGGATCCGAGGACGAGCCCGACGTCATTCATGTGACATATCCCATCGGTTTCTCGAACGAGTACCTTCGCCCAGAGATCCGTTTGGAGATTGGGCCCCTGGCACAGTGGATGCCCAATGATGCGTACGACATCCAACCCTACGCAGCTGAAGAATTCCCAGATCTGTTCGAGGAGCCAATCTGCCGTGTACACGCCGTGAAGGCAGAGCGTACCTTCTGGGAGAAGGCTACCATATTGCATCGAGAGGCGCATCGTCCAGAAGACAAATCTACACCATTACGATATTCACGCCACTACTATGATATGGCGCGCATGGCAGCGGCTCAAGTGAAAGACGTGGCATTGAGTGACTTCGACCTTCTGCAATCGGTCGTTAAATTCAAGATGAGATTCTACCCACAGAGATGGGCTAAGTACGAACTTGCGCGGCCTGGTACGCTGGCTCTTATTCCCCCAGCACATATAGTTACTGACCTAAAGAAGGACTACGCTGAAATGCAGATGATGATCTATGGCGAGGCGCCAGCTTTCGATGACATTTTGCAAGTACTAAGAGCACTGGAAGATGATATCAATAGACTCGGTAAACAGGGAACGCAAGACGCCGAAACTGAATTCCAAAATAGCTGAAGTGCTGACAGATATTGTTCAACAGAATGTTGAATAGTTGAAGCCGCTCTTCCCCGAGAGATTCACCGAAACAAGACCCTACAATTCACCACACCTCCCTCATTTGCCAGCACCACGCGATTGAGCTAACATGATCAAGTTCGAGTTGTGTGCAGCTGTAGAGGATGAATGGCTGGCGTCATTTATCCAGCGCGCCTTTCGAGGAGAGCTATGGGTTACACCAAGGAGGTGAAGCATGAAGGCGAATGTACTACTTGACGGCAAGACCGTCATATCTGATGTAGAGGTCGACGTCTATGTTGAGACGAGAAGAGGACTCAAGGAATGGCGCGGGTCATTCTCCGTCGACGATCCACTGACGCTCAGCCAGGACGAGTACCAACTGGAACTGGCTGACGGAAGATCGGGCCGCATACTGATCTCTGGCAGAAGTGTCACAGCAGGTTCCTCACTGATGCTCGTGCGCTTCACGGGAACTGGACCGCTTCGAACCGCGGGAGAGAACTGACATGCCAGCGGAAATTGTTTCGTACGTTGAGCTCAAGGATGTCTTCCCCGGACGAGAGTGTTCTATCGCATATCTTTCCGAATGCCTCAGTGCCCTGCCTCTTGATCTTGTTCTGGAGATGTGCGCACGGGCAAACCAGATTACATCTGGCCCATCGAACCTCAGCTTGATCGAGCGTCAGAGGAAGCTAGCAGGCGGTATTCTCTCGCCGGAGGCTCTTGAGAATCTCAAGAATGCAACGCGAAGAAGTAACGCCGGAGATCCCCACAAGGTAGTTCTGTTCTCCCGAGCACAGCTGATCGAACTCACCCGTTGGGCGCTTCTGCTAAGCGACGCTGATGCTCCACCTCTGGGCAGGCCCTGGAACCAGGAAGAGAAGGATATGTTCGTCCAGGCTGCACTGATCTGCTCGTGGCTGTTCGAGGCCCGCGTCCGCGCCGTGCTCGAGAAGAACAAGGAGATTGATACACTCAAGAACATCGCTCTCGTCGTCTTCCGTCAGGCACTCGATGCGGGCTCAACAGGTGTTGACCCATGGAGGGTCGTCGGTAGAGGTCACAAGCTATTCCTGGAATACCTTCCTAAGCACTTGCCCGATCTCGACCGGCAATTCATGGATGCAACGGGTCTATCCCCGCTGGAATACATGACGGCCGCCGGGGCTCTAGTTGGAATGCACCTCCAGCTTGAGAACACAATGATCATGACTGATGCGACCACACTCGGACACAATACTGAATACGCTGATGTGTACAGGGCCTATCAGAACCTTCAGGTATGGAAAACCGATGATCTTCGAGCGAGATGGTGGCGCGCGAATCGGGTGCCAAATACCCTTAATGAGATACCCGGGCTTAGTCTCCGGCCGCTTCGCGACAGACCGATGATCGCGCTCAGCGACGGGCGTGGTGTGATTCCGGACTCAATCCTATTGGCCGACAGCGTGACTGTGGGCTCTCTGTTCCATCTACTCTCCGTGAGAAACGAGAACGAGGTGTTCGGGAAATTCGGTGATGCGTTCGAGGAGTACGCAGGGGACGTTCTGTCCAAGATGTTCCCTGTAGGCACGGGATTACATCAGACCCTCCACCGCAAGGTTCTTTACCCGGATGTCGATGGACAGAAGTTCGAGATCGATGCGTGCCTTGACTACGTCGATCAACTCGTTCTGCTTGAGGCAAAAGCTGTTTTCATCCCCGACAAGAGCGTCGTTGAATGCAATGAAGCCGCATTTCGGGCAGAGCTCAGGAAGAAGTACTTCTATGGGGAACGGCCTGTGGGAGTCGGTCAATTGGCACGCGCCATTCGGTCGCTCGCAAATAGAGCATGGCGAGGTCTGAATCCCAACGCCGGCTTGAGACTCGTCTATCCGGTGCTCGTAGTTCATGATCGCCTGCTTCAGGAGCCCTTCGTCACGAAGTTCCTTGCGGATCTCTTGACTGCCGAGCTTGGTGCATCCCGGGTTTACGGCGCATGGCAGTGGCAGGTTTACGGATTCCGATTCGCTCCTCTCACAATCCTGACAATCGACGACCTTGAGAATCTCGGAAGCTCGCCTGGGATAGACTTCCTCGATCTTCTGCAATCGTACTCGGCTGACGTCCCCAAGCGAAACGGAAGCCTGCACGACTACATCGCCTCAACCGAGAGGTTCAGAGACGAACTTCAGATCAATGAGATGCTTGCCAATGCGGCAAGAGACTTCCTCGCGGACTGTGTCCGCCGAGTATTCGGCCGCGAGCCGAGGAAGAAATAACTGCAGACTAAGTGCTTAGTGCAAGCATACAGGAACAAGAATCGAAGCTTTCCTCGATACGACGACGCTTGACAAGGTGTCAGGATCAGGTCTTCACGGAGCCCATGGCTAGGCTACTGAGGTGGTCTTTTCAATGATGAACTTTTCAGGCAGAGCCCGCTTTCGCGGCGCTTGACAATGCCTGCGTTAAGCGCAAAGATAGAAGTATAGAGCTGCGCTAATGTGTGTAGCAGGAGATGACGCATGTCCGTTAATGTGACCGTTCAACCAGAGCTTCTCCGTTGGGCCAGACAGCGAGTCTCGCTGTCTCCAGATCGGTTGGCAACCAGTATGAAGGTGCCCCCGGAAATGGTACTCGAATGGGAGCAGTCTGGCGCTATCACACTTGCACGGTTGAAGAAGTTGGCGAGGAAAACGCATACGCCATTGGGCTATTTATTCCTGCAGGAGCCTCCCGATGACTCGTTACCCATAGCGGACTTCCGAACCAAAGCCAAGGGAAAGGCCGAACGACCAAGCCCAGATCTCTTAGACACTCTATACCTGTGCCAACGAAGGCAAGCTTGGTATCGAGAGTACCTAATCTCCGAACGCGCTCAGCCGCTCAACTTTGTCGCCAGCACAACTATTTCTGCAAAGCCCTATGATGTGGCCCGCAATATTCAGCAGGCAATAGGGCTGAGCATCGCAACCCGGGCAAATCTCCCAACATGGACAGAAGCATTGCGCGATTTCGTTCGACACATCGAAGATGCCGGGATTCTTGTGATGCGCAGCAGTATCGTCGGCAACAATACGTACCGAAAGCTGGATGTTACTGAATTTCGTGGATTCATACTCAGTGATGAGTACGCACCGCTGATCTTTGTAAACGCCGCCGATGCCAAAGCCGCCCAGATGTTCACCCTTGCGCACGAGCTGACGCATATCTGGCTTGGCCAGTCTGGCGTATCCGACGTACAGATCGGTTCCGATAACAAGATGGAGAGATTCTGCAACTCGGTTGCAGCAGAACTATTAGTGCCCATGGCGGAGTTCGAACAAGTATGGCGGGCAACTCCCGATGTGGCAACCGCACTACAAGAGTTAGCAAGGCATTTCAAGGTATCTGGACTCGTTCTTCTAATTCGAGCTTTGGAAGCAGGTTCTGTATCCTACGATCAGTTCCATGAACTGTACAGCGATGAGTTAACCCGGCAGGGGCAAGCGCCTGCCGGAACAGGTGGCGACTTCTATAACACTCAGGGTAGCCGTCTCGGAAGACAATTCTCTGAGGCTGTCATCGTGAGTGCTTTTACTGGTCGGTTGAGCTACACCGAAGCATTTCGCCTTCTCGGAGTGAAAAGTGAAAAGGTCCTCGACAATATGGCACAACGCTTGGGGGTTGTCGGGTAATGGCGTACCTCCTGGATGCTAATGTCTTTATTGACGCCAAACGAGATCACTATCGGATGAACGTGTGCCCTGGATTCTGGGATTGGATCGCTGCGGCCAATAGAGCCGGAATTGTCTACAGTATCAGTGCGGTTCAAGAAGAGTTAAAGAATGGGTCGGACTTGCTTGCCTCATGGGCAAGGCAACAGCCTAGAACTTTCTTCTTGACTCCTGATAAACATGTTACAAGCGCTTTAGCAACGGTCAGCAACTGGGCAACTTCCAAAAGCTATAAGCCAGCAGCCATATCCGAATTCTTCAGTGTGGCAGACTACTGGTTAGTGGGCCACGCACTGGCAACGGGCTATATACTAGTCACTCACGAAGTTGCTAAGCCAAGCTCTAAGAAAAACATCAAGCTTCCGGATGCATGCAATGGCGTAGATGTCAAATGGACTAACCCGTTTGAGATGCTAGAGAAGGAAGGTGCGCTATTCGTCCTTGCGCCAAGCCGGACAGCAACCGAGTGAGGCTACACAGGTTGACCGTCATAATTGTCGTCTCATGCCTGCTAGTCTCAAACACCACATCAACATCCCGATCAACCCTCGGATACACAAGCACCGCTGGGGCATTGAGTGCGGCAGCGTAGGTGAATGCCTGGTAAAGATCCGTATTGCGGAATCGATCGCCGTGGTGCTCTATGAGCGGGTTCTTGTATTTCGCGTCGACGATGAGCCACGGCGCATCATGCGGGCCGATCACATTGTCGGGTATAAAGGTAACGGGGATAGTGGGGTCGCCTTCGACCACTCGAATCCGATTACTGTAGCCGGGCTGATGATGAACGTTCTGCCTTCCGAACTCCTCGCGCAACGCTCGGTCAATCGTCTTCTCGAAGACGTCAGCCATGGAGAAGAAGAATCCCGGCGTGCCGACATCGCCTGCATCAAGCTCAATTGTAGCGGACTCAATCACTCTCGAGACATGTTCACGCAAGAGCCAACACGACAGGCGTCTTGTGAGTCGATATGACACTTGTCTCCATTGCCCCTCACGTATCTTCCTTACGGACGCCTCAGCATGCTGGCTTTGTGGGCCATCATGTGGATAATGTCTTGTAGAGATCATGACTACTAGACAGATGCGAGGACACACCGAGATTTGGCTTCGAGGTACTGGGCAAGCCGTGCCACAGACTCTCCCTTTGTGGATTGAAAGTGTTTCGTGCGAAGATTCTGGGCCACTTGAAATCGAAGTGCGCGCAAATCCGACTGGGGACGTTATCTTGACGTTCAAGGTATCTTCTGCATCAGCATCAGGCAGAATCCTCTTTCCCGTTGCAGGCTTCAAGAGCCGCTACCTGCAGCTCTTCTCAATTGCATTCCCGTTTAGTGTACATGCTGATCGAATAGAGATCCAAATCGAGCGTTCACGGATACGTAAAACTGGTGCTCTAGAATGGATGAATGTTCTTGAAGAGATCAAGCTATACCGACTTAGCGATGGGAACATTGGAATAGTCGTACTGCTGGAGGCGAATCAGCGATACGATATTGAGCTTAAAGTGCGCTTATATGAATTCACGCGATCTGATATTATGAGTACTGAATTAGTACAGGGTATTTTCCCTCCACTGGGATGGAAAGACCAGGATGTCCGGATCAAGGTTCGAGGTACATTGCAGACTACAACTTGGGGACAGAAGGCTGTTGCTGGTGTTCATAATTGCAGTACTGGGCGCCGAGTACAGGGCAAGTTCCGCCCACTGGGGCACTTCTGGCGGCTTTTCAGAACAGGCAATGATCTGGCATGGGACTTTCCAGTACTCAATTTCAGCGATGAGAATGAAATTCGTCTGAGGATCAGGGCAAGCAGATTTCCGTTGCTTGCAGCTGTCAGCCCAATACTGGTTACTGGAGTCACCGCTATCATTCTTCTCACTTGGTTCGCCAGCCAAGTCATCCGACCCTTTATTGAGAACCTTTACGGTCTAATCAAAGGTATATTATGAATTGGACTTCGAAGAGCAGCCAATTCATACGCAACGGCAAGAGGAATCGAAATACACGATCGCCTCTTGTTTCTATCATCATTCCGGCATTGAACGAGGAGGAATACCTTCCCCGAACACTCAATGGGCTTCGTGCCATCCGGAATACAGAGTACCCATGGATTGAGATTATCGTTGCTGTCGGGCCATCTACAGACGCCACACGGAAGATCGCTCAATCGCTCGCTGACGTTGTCGTCGAAGTGGATGTCGGTCCAAGCATTGCTCGAAACGCAGGGGCAGAAGAGGCTCGCGGTTCTGTTCTTGTGTTCCTCGATGCCGACGCACTCCCTCTTCCAGGCGCAATCACTAGGATTGCTAGAGAAGCTATATCACAGACCGTGGGCACATGCAGAATGCAGCCGGATGTCTACAAGATTCGCTCAGTACTGCTTTCCTCCTTCAAGAATATTGTCCGAGCCACACTGCATCGCGGATGCAGCGAGCTCATTTTCTGCCATCGCGATATATTCTTCGATAGCAATGTACGGTTCATGGAAAGCATATCAATCGGTGAGATTCATCGTTTCTTTGCTGATGCGCTAGCAAAGGCAGGGGTGAAGTATAAGTTTCTCTGGAGCGCACGCTACCAGTTCTCAGTACGTCGGCAAGAGAAGTATGGTTACGCACGCGTAATGCTCTTCTGGATTCGCTGGTTCATGTTCAAGCGCAGTAGCAAACTACGCAAGCGGCTTGAGGTCGAGTATTGGTGCAAAACTAGGTAGATGGCATCGACACTGAATGGCTCTCTTTCCAGCGGCTGATTCCCAGGTGAATCGCTTCTCTCACGGTATGCTTTCGAATTCAGCATCACCTCGCGATGTCTTGACGTTGTCACAAGCTAGCGATTCAGCTGAGTTTGGTCAACCATTCGCATACCGCACTCTTTGTCCGCGAAGGCCCGTACCTTGACGTGTCCCTTAATATACTGTTGCGAGTTGACATGCATCACTACATTGTCTTCAATTAACAACACTAGTCAAATAATACTAACATAGTATCCCCTAGAGTTACGTGATATCCATGCTATGGGGATACTAATCCTGCAGATAAACACACGGAAATCCTACGTCAGCGAGCGATATATAGCGAGAATGCGTAACGCGAGTACGTAAATGTGGTAATGACCGCACTGGAATTACGCGTTTCTAGCGCCACGGAATTCGCCGGCGGAAATCACTTCGCGCAACGTGATCCTTTGCCTCTTTCGCTAAGAACAGACTACGGTTTCAGATATTCCTTCAGGTCTCGATAGAAGTTCTCGTGCCCGCCAACGGCGTAGATGTAGATAATCTTGGCGCCCTCATCTACCTCATACGCCAACAGGTACAACCTGCCCAAGAAACCAAACTTAAGGACCCTCACATCAGCAAGATCTCCGATCTTGAGTACTCCGAGACTCGGGTCCTCACATATCAGCCTTACCTGATCATCAATCGCGTTACGCAGATTACCGGGGAGCTTCTTCTTTGTCCTGTTGAATTTTGAGCACGTCTTGGGAGTGTAAGCCATAAGCCGTCTACCCGAACTCGTAATCCTCGACGTCACCCTCCCGTATCGCCGCTCGCGACTCAAGGATGTCCGCCTTGAACTGTGGGTGCAATGCAAAGTAGGTGTTCACGTAGTGTTCGATCGCCAGACGAACAACGCTGCTTGGTGCACGCTTCTCGATAGAAGCAATTACATCAATTTGCTGACGCAATTGCTCGGGGACTTTCGTTGATAGAGTCCTATTCGCCATCTCCGCCTCCTTCCAGAAGATACTTTAGCGTCCTTAGTCTACCATGTCTACCTATCAATGACAACCGACCTTTTGAATGCGCTGACTAGCCCGGAGGGCGGCATCGTGTACTATGCCATCAGTTTATGGCGAGCTCCCTATTCCATCATTGCCTTCTTTCGGTCTGACATATCGTTCGCAAACTCAATTTTCGCATTCTTTGAGCGGAATGGCTACGATCATACGAAGCTTCTGTTGCCAGTCGGCGGAAGCAAAATTGAGAGGTGATCGCGGATGAAACGAATGCTGTGTCTTCTTACAATCCTTGTTTGCATCAGCGTGATGGGCTCCAACCTTCTGATGGCAGAGCCTGCAACAATTGGCTTCGGATTTGGTGGCCCCATGGCGTTAGCGTTCTTCCCGGACATGACCGGGGTTAATACCTTTATGTCGGAAAATGGATTGGCACCAATGGGTGATTTCCTGATTGGCGCGGGCGGCGGCGGTCGCGGCGGCGTAATCGGTGGTTTGTCGTTTGGAGGCATCGGTTGGGGCGTGCTTGCGACCTCTGAGAGCGAGACCCGTCACGCCGAGCTGGTCTTTGGCGGCGGCGGGCTCGATATCGGCGCTGCAATCCGCGGCGATGATAACTCGGTTCTCACCATCGGAGCAGTCTTCGGTGCCGGCGCTAATGTGGTTACGGTAACCGAAGCACTCGCTGATTCAGAAGGCTTCACCCCTTGTGGCGTTATCATCAAGCCGACATCCCGCGAGCTGGGACGCGTCGTGGGCTTCGTACAGCCGTACGTCAGCATGTCCGCTGAGTTGCTTCCGTGGATGGGATTCGATTTTCGGCTCGGATACATATTGCCGGTCTTCGGAATCGACTTCGGTGATCTGACCGGTATTCCCGCACCGTCACTCGACCTGTCCGGCCCCACGGTCAGCTTCGGCCTCGTATTCGGCGGCATTGGGCCGCTGTCAGATTTCGACAATGGCAGGCTAACTGGCAATGCTCAGGCAACATCCGCAAGCGCCGGATCGTTTGTCGTCGATCCCGGAAGCGAATTGATCATCGAGAACGCACTCGGCGATATCGTGATCTCGGGGTATTCGGTAGACGCGACCCAAACGATGCCGAATCGCGTGGTGGAATGGCAAGCCGTGCGGAGGGCCGCGCAGCACCGCATTGACGAGTTGCAGGTTATCTTGGATGTAACCGAACCGAGCATCACACTGAAGACCGTGGGCACCGGCCGCGTCGACTACATCCTGCGGATTCCGGTAGGCATCGATCTCAAGGTGAAAAACGGCGCCGGAGACATCCATCTCGTCTCCTATGAGGCTCAAACGATTATCATCGAAGACGGCACCGGAAATCTAAGTCTGCACGATGTACATGCCACTGCGGTGATTGTTGCACACGGCGTGGGCAAGATTGATCTGTCGAATGTGGAGTCCCAACAGTTAATCGTAAGTTTGGGGATCGGTGATATTGTCCTCGCACTTCCGGCAAGCGCGTCAGCCACGCTGTCCGCCAAGGCGGGAATCGGCAACGTCTCTATCGATCGATTCCCTAGCATGATTGGAGGAGTCCGAGGTTTCCTCGGCAAGTCGGGAGATGTCACGTTAGGTAACGGCGAACGCTCAGTTGAACTCGATGTAGGCATCGGCGAGATCGTGATCAAGATGCAGCAACCGTAGGTCCAGCTGTCTCGAATCCGCAGACCGCGGCGCGGCCACAAGCTTTGCAATTCGCGGGGTGGAGGGAACATCCTCGCCGCTTCAATAAGCGCCTCGAAGGCGGGATCTCAGCGCGCGAGGAGCCTTGTCACTCCTCGTAAAGCGCGGTCTGTCGCGGACCTTCATTCATTTGCACTCGGTTGAGGTACCGATAGATCCCGTCCTGTGCCATGAGCTCATCGTGGGTTCCCTGTTCCACGATCCGCCCGTCCTTGAGAGCAACAATCTTGTCGGCGCGGCGAATGGTCGACAGACGGTGGGCAATGACAATGGTCGTGCGTCCCACGATCAGCCGTTCCAACGCCTGTTGGATCAGAAGCTCGGTTTCGGTGTCGACCGAGGATGTTGCTTCATCAAGGATCAAGATGGGTGCGTCTTTCAGCACCGCCCGGGCAATGGCCAGCCTCTGCCGCTGGCCTCCGGAGAGCTTGACCCCTCGCTCGCCGATCATGGTCTCGTAGCCCTCGGGCAGTTGTTCGATGAATTCGCTGGCGTTCGCTATGCCCGCTGCCTCGATCATCTCTTGATCGCTCGCATCGAGGCGACCGAAGAGGATGTTCTCGCGGATGGTCCCGTGAAACAGGAAGACTTCTTGGAGCACAATGCTTATCTGCCTACGCAGACTCGCAAGCGTTAAGTCGCGGATGTCGTATCCATCAAGGGTGATCGTTCCATCGGATACATCGTAGAACCGGGAAATCAGCATGGAGAGCGTAGTCTTTCCCACCCCCGACGGCCCCACGAGTGCCACGACGGAACCTGGCTCTACATCGAGGTTGATGTCCTCAAGTACCATCTCACCCACACCGTACCGGAAACTCACATTGCGTAAGCTGATGGCTCCGCGGGCGCGGCTCGCCAACTCAATGGCTTCGGTCTTCTCGCTCACATCGGGTTCTTGCTCCAACAGCTCGGCGATGCGATCGGCGCCAGCCAATGACTGCTGGACGCTCTCCCAGGCGTTCCCCAGTGCCCGCACGGGCTGATAGAGCAGTTCCAGATAAAGGAAAAACGCGACCAAATCGGCAATAGGCAACGCCCCACTCAACACTAGTCTCCCGCCAAAGTAGATGAGTACGATCGTCCCCAGGGAGGCGGTAAACTCGATGGACGGGTGAAACACGGCCATCAAACGGAGTGCCCGCAGCAGAGAGTCGCGATAGCGGACGATACGGCTCCAAATGTGGTCCGCTTCGCTATCCTCCCGTGTGAATGCCTGGATCTCTCGAATTCCCGAGATGTTATCATTCAGGGCCGCGTTGAGTTCTCCCAGCTCAACCTGCCGCTGTCGAAAAGCGGGCCGCACATAGCGAGCAAACCCGCTCATGGCCAGGATGATTAGCGGAATAGGAATCATACTCAGCAGGGCAAGCTGCCAGCTCATGCTGACTAACACCGCGGTGACGCCCATGAGCATGAGCACGTTGACCAGAATGTCCGGTATGGCATGGGCGACAAGCTGCTCGAGTAAATTGGAATCGTTCACCACACGTGACATGAGTTGTCCGGTCTGCTTGTCCTCGTAGAAGCGTAACGAAAGGCGTTGCAGATGTCGATAGACCTCGTTTCTAAGATCCGCCACAACGTGCCAGCCGGCCACGTGGGCTGCGTAGCTTCGAACAAACCGCATCAGTGCTCGGATGACGTACACGGCCAACGCCAGCAGGGCCAGCTTTGAGACCAGAGCAAGGGTCTTTGGACCCGCCTCCGGGTCCATAACGGCGGCAACCATCGCCCGTACCAACCAAGGTCCGAGAAGCTGAATACCCACAAGGGCCAACATGCTGATCATCGTCAGCATCAGAGGAAGTTTGTGAATCTTCACGTGGCGGAAAATCAACCGTAGCGACTTCAATTTCTCACTGCTCCATTCTCGGTTCTCTGTTGTGACGCCGGGAACTTCGAAATCGTCTTTCCCGTCACCACGGACGACAATCGTATCGATGCTTCCCGCGACCTATCCTCGAATACCACTCAAATTGTACCTTAAGGCAACTCGATTCTGAAGGAGAAGGATGATATTCAGTCCTTCAGTGCGGCGTTATTTGAAGCATCAGACGCCCTCTCATCCATGTATCTGATTTCTTCTACATTCAGAGCCTTCCTCTAGACTCTCTATTGTGCTGGATGATCAGGAAGCAGTACCATACTCCATAAACCTGAATGCCGTCGCTGAAGCTTGAACATACTCGCTAAGAAGGAGCCACTCTATGGAACCAGTGCAGATCGAAGACTTATTGTCGTATCGTTTTCTGTCCTCCGTGCAGATCGACCCCCAAGGCCAGCATGTGGCGTTTCGTGTGCGCCAGGCAACGAAGGACGGGCACGACTATCGCTCGGACATCTATCTAATCGAGCTCGACTCGCGCCGCACTCACCGCTTGACGACAGCCGGAACGGATGGCCCATTTGTTTGGAACACGGATGGCTCGGCAATCCTGTTCTTGTCTAAGAGAGAAGAGAGCGTGGAGGAGGGCGTGGAAGAAAGCTTTCTCTACCAAATCACGCTCGATGGGGGAGAGGCGGAGAAGGTGGCTACTATTCCCTATCATGTAGAGGCGATCGAGTTGATCGCTGATGATACTCTTCTGTTCACCGCGCGCATCCCCCTCACCACGGATGAGGACAAGAACGCGGAGGACTACGAAATCCTGGACGAGATCCCGTTCTGGCAGAACGAAAAGGGCTTCACGAACCAGCGGCGCGTACACTTGTTCTCCTTCGACCTAGCAACCGGCACGGAGAAGGATTTCACCGAGGATCAGCTTGAGGTGCAGGCATTCGATGCAAGCGGTGACCAGGTGGCGTTCATTGCGCGCCGGTTCCCCGGGAAGGCGCCGATAACCGATGAGCTGTGGATCTACAATCTCGCCACGGGAGAATCACGTTGCTTGTCACATGATACGCACGCCCTGGAAGAGGTGCGTTTCCTCTCTGATAAAACACTCGCCGTGCTCGGAACGGACATGAAACGCTACGGCCTTGGGCAGAGCCGGGAGGTGCTAACCGTCGATGTTGAAAGTGGAGAAGTGCACAGCATCACTCCTGGGTGGGATCGCTCGGTGGGGACCTCGGTTGGCTCTGACTGCCGCTATGGAAACGGGCCGATTACCCAGGTCGATCGTGGACACCTTTACCTCACGATCACCGAAGGAGGGAATTCCTACCTCGACGTTGTCGAGCCTAGTGGCAAAGTGGAACGAGTCGTGGATCTACCTGGGACGATCGATTCCTTCGCTGTCCACGGGGAAACGATTCTCTATGCCGGGCTGCGCGGCGACCTATTGCAGGAGATCTATTCCTTTGGTGGTAATGCAGAGGAACGCTTGACCGATCTCAACAGTGATGCGTGTGCCAAGCGCACCGTCTCCCATCCCGAGCCGTTCTTCATCACCAGCAAGGACGGGACGAAGATCGAGGCGTGGGTGATGAAGCCAGCTGGATATGAGGAAGGAAAACGCTATCCAACGCTCCTTGAGGTGCACGGCGGCCCACGCGGGGCTTACGGAAGCGTATTCTTCCACGAGATGCAGGTACTGGCGGGGGCCGGGTACACCGTTATCTACTGCAACCCGCACGGCTCGTCCGGACGCGGAGATGAGTTTGCCGATGTGCGCGGGAAGTACGGTACGATAGACTACGATGACCTGATAGCGGTGGTCGATCACACACTTGACGCGTTTCCGTTTGTCGATCCACAGCGCCTGGGCGTACTCGGTGGCTCATACGGGGGATTCATGACCAACTGGATCATCGGCCACACCGATCGCTTCCGCGCCGCCTGCTCGCAGCGTTCGATCGCCAACTGGATCTCTAAGTTCTGCACCACGGACATCGGCTACGTGTTCAACAAGGACCAGATGGGAAAGACCCCGTGGGAGGAGGGAGGAAGCGATAAGCTGTGGTGGCACTCCCCTCTGCGCTACGCCCACCAGGCAAAGACTCCGACGTTGTTCATTAACTCCGATGAAGATTACCGTTGCTACATGGCTGAAGGACTGCAGATGTTCACTGCCTTGCGCTATCACGGAGTGGAGAGTCGGCTCGTTTTGTTCCATGGCGAGAACCACAACCTGTCGCGAAACGGGAAGCCGCATCATCGCCTGCGCCGATTGAGCGAGATCGTGTCGTGGTTTAACCACTATCTGAAAGGGTGCTGAGCGTGCTGGAGATTACGCTGTGGAGATCTGATGATTCCTCTCACTCAGGGCGGTACGGGAACAACCGTCTACGCTTCATCGTATTCTTCATCCAACAGCACCAAAGAGAGCCTATATCTCACGATTGCCAGCGTGCGGCCGATCGATGATAATGGGCAGCAGGCTACAACTCACGGGGGTATCTTCATACCAGTAAAGCGATCGCAAACCATGACCCAATCTGACAACGATTTCGACCAATTGATCGAGCGACGCGGCACGGATAGTATTAAATGGAATCTGTTCGATGATGATGTGCTGCCAATGTGGGTCGCTGACATGGACCTTCGCTCGCCGCAGGCGGTGATAGATGCCGTACAGCAGCGCGTTGAGCACGGAATATTCGGGTATCCTCAGGAACCGCCGCCCCTACGCGATGTAGTCGTCGACTGGATCGCGCGTCATTATGACTGGAAGGTTGACCCAGACGCGCTTGTGTTTCTGCCAAACGTCGCAGTTGGCTTCAACCTGGCGGTGCAGGCCGTCGGGAAGCCAGGCACAGGCTTGCTTTACCAACCTCCGATCTACTTTCCTATCCTCGATGTCCCGAAGCACGCCGGGATGACTCCGCGACCATCAGAGTTGATAAGACAAGAAGACAAGCACTACAAGATCGACTTCGACGACCTGGAACGCGCAGCAAGCGAAAACTGTTCAGCGTTCATCCTGTGCAATCCGCACAACCCGGTTGGACGCGCCTTCCACCGCGACGAACTCGAAAGGCTAGGAGAGACCTGCCTGCGTCACGACCTGTTTATCTGCTCCGATGAGATCCACGCCGACTTCGTCTACGACGGGCAACATCACATTCCAATTGCCAGCATCGATCCCGAGATTGCAGCGCGAACGATCACCCTGATTGCACCAAACAAGTCATTCAACATAGCCGGGATAAGCTGCGCCATCGCTGTGATCCCGCACCCAAAACTTCGACAACAACTGGAAGAGGCGCGCAGTGGGCTCGTCCAGCATGTGGGAATCATGAGCTACGTAGCCACCGAGGCTGCTTACACGCAAGGAGAAGAGTGGCTGGACAGGGTGGTTGAATACCTGCGGAGAAATCGCGACTACTTGAGGCAATTCGTGGCGGACCACCTTCCGGGGATCAATATGGGGCCGGTGGAGGCTACATACCTAGCGTGGCTTGATTGTCGGGATCTGGATCTTGGCGAGAGCCCAAACGAGTTCTTTTTGCGCGAGGCGCGAGTTGGACTAAACGATGGATCTCGCTTCGGTCCTGGAGGAGAAGGCTTCGCACGTCTTAACTTCGCTACACCACGATCGAACCTTACGGAGGGTCTGAAGCGCATGCGCAGAGCGCTGCTGTCCAGAGAAGACAACTCGTGATTCCCCATCGACCGGTTCTGTGGTTTCTTGGCAAGCGCAGTTGAAATCTACCCAATCTATCCCTAGAATCACAACATAATCCGGAGGGGTGGGAGAGCGGCCGAATCCGCCAGTTTGGAGAACTGGTGTACCTTTTGGTACCGCGGGTTCAAATCCCGCCCCCTCCGCCAACGCCTGTGCTAGGTGGGGGGTTAGCGGTCCCCTATATCCACAACCCGCTACAGTGGAACCGAAGGGTTCTCCAAGGGGGAAGGAAGCAGGGTCTGCCTTGGATAAGCGGTGATGAGGGTTGAGCCCTCTGCGGCGCATGCCTGTGAACCCCGCCAGACCCGGAAGGGAGCAGCGGTAAGCGGGTCTCTGCGGGTGTTAGAGGATCCCTTGGCCTGAGCTGGCTGTCCACAGAAGCGTCTGTTGATTTCTTTCGACGGGACCATGCACAGGCGCACTATTGAACATTGAACGTCAGCAGTCAGCAGTCAGCAGTCAGCAGTCAGCAGTCAGCAGTCAGCAGTCAGCTAAGAGAAGCACTAGCCGAAACGTCGTCACCTGTCAAGCCGAATTCTGTTCGCTGACGGCCGATGGATGTTGGCTAATGGTTGGCTGTGAACTGATGGCTGATCGCCAGCCGCCGTTTTGTGATATGATCGCATGTGGAGGTGGCGTTTATGCGGACGTTTCTTTGCATCCCTGTAGACCCGAACATACGCCATCACGTTGCCTCTATCACGCAGGAGCTGCGCCCACAAGTTGACGCGCGCGCCTCCTGGGTGCGGCCGGAGAACTACCACGTAACGGTCCGCTTCTTGGGTGAGATCGATCCTATACTCACAGTCAATCTGAAGGAGGCGTGCCAGCAGGCTACAGCGCACATCCCCTCCTTTGATATTGCGCTCGATCGCGTGGGTGGGTTTCCATCTCTTGATAGCCCGCGCGTGCTGTGGGTGGGAGGCAAAGCGCCAGATCCCTTCCTCAACCTCCTATCTCTTCTCGATTCCGGTCTTTCGCAGCTTGGTTTTCCACGCCGCCGCGCCGAATCCATAGCTCACATCACTCTTGCCCGCATCAAGGGTCGCGTTCACACGCCGCTGTCGGAAGTGATAGAGCAAATCAGCCAGCCCGCATGGACGCTTCACGTCGATCGGCTCGTGTTCATGGAGAGTCGCCTGACGCCGCACGGTGCCGTCTACTCTCCGTTATTCATGCTCCCCTTTGCTGGGAGCAAGAGCAAAGATGGCGTTTGAGTACCTCGACCACATTTCCGATGTCTGCATCCGTGCGAGCGGGGAGACTCTAAGCGAGGCTTTCTGCGAGGCAGCACGGGCGATGTTTAACCTGATGGTCGACATAGGTCAGGTAGCACCACGGGAGGCGGTGAAGGTGCGAGTCTCGGCCAGGACACCAAAACTCCTTCTCGTTGAATGGTTGGGACAATTGCTCAGCAATAAGGACCTAACTGGCCTTATCTTCAGCCGCTTTTCAGCGACAATAGAGAAGAAAGGTGAGCAGATCACACTCGTCGGATCCGCGCGTGGGGAGGCGTTCGACCCGTCGCACCACGAGGCGAAAACCGAGGTGAAAGGAGTGACCTACGCCGGGCTGCGCGTGTGGGAGGAGGACGGGCAGTTCATCGCCCAGTGTGTCCTCGACGTGTAGACAGGAGTTGAAAGATGGCAGAAGAGCTGGAACTAGAACGGATATCCGAGGCCGAATGGCTCCTTCCGAAGCACGGAGAGATGCGCGCGCCAGCGCGAGTGATCGCCGATGAGCTTACGATAGCCCAGCTTCGGCAGGATACAGTCGAGAAGAGGGAATGGAACGCACTACGTCAGTTGCGCGATGTCGCCTGCTTACCGGGGATCGTCGGCGAGGCGCTCGCTCTGCCCGATGTTCACCCCGGGTACGGGTTTCCCATCGGCGGGGTGGCTGCGTTCGATGCGATAGACGGCGTGGTCGTCGTGGGAGGCGTCGGGTTCGATATCAACTGTGGAGTGCGACTCCTCGCCACTCCTCTCGATCGTGCCGCGCTCGCGTCCCGTGCCGATGATGTGGCAAGGGATCTGTTCGATACCGTACCTGCGGGAATCGGCTCGGAAGGTAACTTGCGTCTACCAATGAGCGAGATCGATGAACTCCTGGAACAGGGAGCTTCCTATGTCATCGAACGAGGATACGGTCTTACGGACGACATCGAGTTCATCGAGGAGAACGGTCGCATTGAGGACGCGGATCCGAGCGCAGTAAGCACGGTCGCCAAACAGCGCCAGTTCCGGCAGGTGGGTACACTCGGCGCGGGAAATCACTACCTGGAGGTTCAAGAGGTGGCAGAGATCCTCGATCGAGAAGCGGCCGCAGCCTACGGCCTTACCGAGGGACAGATCGTCATCTCGATCCATACAGGGTCTCGCGCCCTCGGACACCAGATTGGACAGGATTACCTGAAGGTGATGGAGGAGGCGAGTAGGAAGTACCACATACCCATTCGTCAGCAGGAACTGGTCTGTGCACCGATTACAAGCCCTGAAGGATCGCGCTATTTGAGCGCTATCGCTTGTGGCGCTAACTGCGCATTTGCCAATCGCCAAGTTATCGCACACTTGGTTCGTTCAGTCCTTCACCGCATCTTCGGCATGTCTCCCTCCAGCGTACGCACGGTCTACGACATCGGACACAACAACGCCAAGTTCGAGGAACACACGATCGATGGCGAGATTCGTCGCCTGCTTGTTCACCGCAAGGGTTCGACGCGTGCCTTCGGTCCGCACCACGCAGAGTCTCCTGCCATCTACCGCGATGTCGGCCATCCCACACTCGTGGGAGGGACGATGGGAACTGCCTCCTACGTCATGCACGGAACCGATCTTGGGATGACAAAGGCATTTGGGAGCGGGATCCACGGTGCAGGGCGCGCTCTGTCGCGCAAGAAAGCGGCAAAGAAATACTGGGGAGAGGACGTCAAGAGCGATCTACTATCGCGCGGGATCATCTTAAGAGCTCACAGCACACGCGGCATCGCCGAGGAAGCGCCAGGTGCGTACAAGGACGTGGAACGCGTGGTTAATGCGGCAGTGCGGTCGGGGATCAGCAGGCCGGTGGCAAGGTTGATTCCGATTATCGTAATCAAGGGATAGGCGGAAGGCGGAAATAACTAGACTGAAGTTCCTGGCCTCAAAATGGCGGAAGATTGGTTAGAATGGGGAGTTGAGTGATAATCGTGGTACAACGTTCTGTCTATACGGTGATGGTGTCGAGTAACTCCAGTGCTCGCTTCTGCTTGGCGCTGGGCCTCGTGGTCAAGGTAAACCTTAGCTCACTTGGTTCCCCTCCCTTACGGTGACAAGTGCTTCTTACAATGGTAGCAAGATCCATGAGCAGCGTGTGAAAACTGTGCACCTCTGTGCCGTAATCAAGCCTCTGGCTATGTACCTTCTTCAACGCTCGTGCTGGTCTCTTTGCCGGAGCTACTGGATCACGGTTCTTCTCCACTTCCTGGCCTTCGTCACTGAACAATAACTCCCGCCACGCTTCCAACATGTCAATTGCGCTCCGCCGCAAGATGGCAATCTCCGATATCGCCAACGTGGCATTGGCCGGTGGAATCGTCATAGGTTCCACCCGTGACCACGCCGCGCCGGGTGTGGCGATGCTCATAGGCGTCCTCGCTGAGACACTCTCTGTCGTCGGGTTCGCGGCTACGTCATCGTGGCTTCAATGAGCAACCAAGAAGGTCGATACCTGTGGGGTGATGTACTTCCACGACCTGTCCGGGATCATGGGCGGACTTGCCGCCCTGTTTGTCGTGCATGGTCCCAATCCAGTTGCGCAACTGGCAGAGATAAATTTGATGATCGTGATCGCTCTTGGCTTGGGATGCATTGTTGGAAAGATTCCATCTCTCTTCGGACAACGCGCAGAACCCTACGTAGATTCGGAGGAGTTCCTCGACGCCGAGGCGTAGCGAGCGATGTGGGAGACAGGAGCCGCTTCGAGCCCGGAATGAAACTATATGCCTTCCGCATGCGTATGTTAGGTAAACGCGTGCCGGGGTGAGAATTATGAAGCGGCTCCTTTCTCTATTGTTGTTTGTTGTTCTGTCTTTCGGGCTCCTGCAGACGATCACATTTGCTGATGGGATGATCCTTCCCGATCATCCGGAGCGTGGCTGGCTAACAGTGACTTATCACTACGTCTCACTGAGCATTGAAGACGGTGTTGTCATCACGCGTGTCGATCAGGAATTCCGCAATGACACGTCGCAGCCTATCGAAGGGCGCTACGTCTTTCCCCTTCCCCACGGAGCTGTCGTCTCCGATTTCTCGATGTGGGTAGATGGAGAAAGGCTCGAAGGTAAGGTCCTTGGAGCCGATGAGGCGCGCGATATCTACGAGGACTACGTCCGCCGCGTGCTTGATCCGGCGCTTCTGGAGTACGTTGGGCGGGACACTCTCGCTGCGAGGATCTTCCCTATCCCCGCAGACGGAACGCGCAGGATTGAGCTTTCGTACACTGAGGTGCTGCAGGCCGAAAGCGGCATCTATCGGTATCTCTATCCGCTTGACACGGAGCGTTTCTCCGCCTATCCATTGGAGGACGTGCAGATCAACGTCGATCTGAAGACATCGAGTGCGTTGCAGGCCGTCTACTCTCCGACACATAAGATCACAGTCAGTAAGGAAACAGGCAAACAGGCCTCCGTCCACTACGCCGAGGAGAACGTGCTTCCGCAAAAGGACTTCATCTTGTACTACTCTGTGCTTCCAGAGGAAATGGGGATGACTCTTCTCACCTACAGAGCGGCTGGCGAGGATGGATTCTTCCTTCTCATTGTCTCCCCAAACGTCACGGAAGCCGAGACAGTCATCGCTAAGGACCTTGTCTTCGTCCTCGATACTTCGGGGAGCATGTCTGGGGAGAAGATTGTGCAGGCAAAGGAGGCGCTCAACTTTGTCCTCCAGAACTTAAATCCGGAGGATCGCTTCGCCGTGGTTGCGTTCAGCGACTACCCACGTGCGCAGAGTAACAAGTTGCTGCCCGTCAACCAGGAGACGAGGCGGGAAACTGGCGATTGGGTGAGTAAACTCGATGCCAGCGGCGGGACGAACATCGACGAGGCGCTTGTGACGGCACTGTCGTTGTTCGAGGAGAATGATCGTCCACATTACGTCATCTTTCTCACCGACGGCGAACCAACGGTGGGAAAGACCGATCCGCTCTCGATCATCACCGACGCTTCCCGTGCAAATACAGTGGATGCACGAATCTTCTCGTTCGGGGTTGGCTACAATGTGAATACCCTTCTCCTCGACCGCCTGAGCCAGGAGAACCACGGGACGACGGTCTACGTCACGCCCGATCAGAATCTTGAGTGGGCGATTTCCTCCTTCTACCGTAAGATCGCCTCGCCTGTTCTCACATCGCCGCGGATCACGATAGATGGAGTCGAAACGTACGATGCCTATCCAAACCCTCTTCCTGACATCTTCCGCGGATCACAGCTTCTACTTGCCGGGCGGTGTCGGGGTGATGGGGAATCGACGATTACGATGAGCGGCGACGTGGGAGGAGAGACTGTTTCGTTCATCGCGACGCGTGCTTTCTCTGCCCTTGCCCTTGATGCGGACTTCCTCCCTCGCGTGTGGGCGGGGCGCAAGATCGCCTATCTGCTCGATCAGCTGCGCCTCTACGGAGAAAGCGAGGAGCTGGTGGATGAGGTGATCGCGCTCAGTAAGAGATACGGGATCATAACCCCGTACACCTCCTTCCTCGTTGAGGAAGAACCGCTATCTGCAGATCAGATGGCACAAAGAATGACCCAGGCCGCCGCTGCCCCTGCAAGCGGAAAACAGGCGGTTGCCGGCGCTACAAGCATACGCAGCTTGGCCGAGGATGAAGCTCCACCACCGGAAGCGGAAACGGTGAGAATCGTCGATGATCGAACCTTCTTCCTCAAGGATGGCGTCTGGATCGAGAGCACCTACGTCGATGAAGATACAGTCAAGATCATGGCGTTCAGCAGCGCTTACTTCGACATCCTTACCCTGAAACCAGAACTAGCACCGTTATTCGCCCTTGGAAATCGATTGATCCTCAGGGTGGGAGCTGTCTACCTCGAGATCACCCCGGAAGGGGCAGAGATACTCACCACTGAGATCAGGGATCAAATCATGAAGTAGTCCCCACTTATTGAGATGCGGGTGGTTGATGCTTGAGAGAGGAGGCCACCCGCTCTTCTTGGTCTCATAGCGTATTTCTTGGCTCACGCGGATTCTGCTATCAGTTTGCCAGGAAACCGTTTGCCAAAGTACTGTGGACTTCGACAAACAAGGCTTGAGTCAGGGAGAGTCGATGGAAAGCAAGTTGGATTTTGAGCAAACGTGGCTTCGGAAGTTTGCTACGGCTCTTGATGAGTTCGCTGGTGAAGAGAAGCGCAAAGAAGTGATGCGTGGGAGCAAGGAGCTTTCCTCCGCCTCGGAACGAGACGCAGTCATTTGTTGGTCACGACAAGCGATGGAACGCCTGACCAATCTGGTCGATGGAAAGCAGGCGCAGGATGTGATGACAAACTGTGCCTGCCAATACCCCAAGGCCGATCTTCGCGATGTTCGCTTGGCCTATGAGGAGACTGGCGACGTTGACGTGGCGCTTGGCATGCTGCAGCAGAAGTCTGAGGCGTTCCTCAAAGAGACGATGCAGCTTGAAGAGGCGATGATACTACGGATTGTCGGCAATGGATGGGGCTCTGCCGGGGTGCGTGTGGGCGACACGATAGTTGCCACGAAGATTCCCAAAAGCGGGTATCTTATCCAGTACATGAACGAGCCCGATCCCGAGAAGAAGCGAGCACTCTACTGCCACTGCCCGCGGATACGCGACGTGCTCAAGACATCAGAGACAATCCCGCCAGTCTACTGCTACTGCGATGCTGGTTTCTACAAAGGAATGTGGGAGGAGATCCTGCAAAAACCTGTGGAGGTTGAGCTGCTAGAAAGCGTACTCAAGGGCGACGATGTATGTAAGGTCGCTATCCATCTGCCGTGCGAATGACAGGAGGCCGCAGATTATGCTTGAAGCAAAGCGTTGTTCACGGGATCTTGCGCGACAGATGCAGCATGTTTCGCTGTTATGCTGATCTTCGTAAGTTAATATGGGAGGCTCGTGAAGGCTGATGAATAACAAGAAGCAAGAACAACTCTTCATTGCTGACGTTGACTTCCCTGAAGCCAGGCGCCTCGAAGATATCACGTCCATTCTCCGGGACTTGCAGGCCACACGTGAAACCTGCAAGCGAGTTATGGATCTTCTTGATGCGCACAAGCAGGACCAGATTCTACTCGAGGGGCTTTGGTCGGCAGCCTTGGTGAGGTATGTAAGGTGTTTTACCTCCGGAAGTGCTACGGACTGACTGAGAACGTATTCGAGGGATTGGAAGGCGATCCAATCGGAACCCATCAATGGTACAAGAAGATGAGAGATAAGCACGGGGCTCACTCTGTGAATCCGTATGAGCAGGTCCATGTCGGGGTTATTCTTTCGCCTGAGGAGTCCATGGAACGCAAGATATTGGGGATATCTACTCTTGCCGCTGTGTTCATCTGCCCCGAGAAGGAAGGCGTCAGACAACTTGGTATGCTGGCTACTATCCTCATGAAACGACTTGTCCAGATGGCACAAGAATCTGAGGCAAAGGTCCTGAGAATCGCCAAGGAAACCCCTCTTGACGAACCCTATGGCAAGGCGACCAGCAGATTCGTTGCCCCCGGCCCAGACAAGGCGGATTTGCCAAGAGAGAAATGAGGGTCTCCAATCATTGCGTACGCTCTAAGGGATATGGTTGAGTAGTAGCAGGTTTGATGGATTTGGTTGGAAACTTTCATCGGTATCAAGCATGGTGCGTGAGCAGCAAGATCAAGGTGAGTGTAAGGAAATCAGCGCATAATATCTAGAAACAGAAATCGAGCTATCGTTCGTGCCTCGTGGCGGGCGGTGGCCTCAAATACCTCTTGACTGGTCGACTTGGTATGGCTATACTAGGGCTATACAAGGGGATGTGGGCACATGCGTACGAAGATTCAGAAGTGGGGTAACAGTCAGGGGTTACGGATTGCCAAGAACGTGCTGGAAGATGCTCACCTTGGAGTTGGAGACGAGGTGGATGTCGCGGTGCAAGACGGCAGCATCGTTGTCGCCCCAACAAGGAGAATTCGCGGACGCTATCACATCGAGGACCTCGTAGCGCAAATCCCGGAGGACTACCATACGATAGGAGTCGATTGGGGAGAGCCGGTAGGTAAGGAGGCATCGTAGATGGCGGCCTATGTTCCGAGACAAGGCGACATTATCGCTATCACTTTCGATCCCAAGTCTGGCCACAAACAGAAAGGTCGTCGTCCTGCTCTAGTTGTGAGCAAGGACTTGTTCAGCAGTAGCACTGGTCTGGCCATTGTGTGTCCCCTCACGAACACGGAAAGCGGGTTTCCCTTCCACATCCCCGTTACGGCAAGCAGTAGCCTAACGGGATTCATCATGGTTGAGCGGGTGAAGTCAGTCGACTTCCGTGCTCGTCGAGCGAAACGCGTCGAACGTGCCTCAGATGAATTGCTGTCGAATGTGCTTGCGATATTGGACGCTTGCATCTACTGAGAATCAAACAAGGCATATCACCCAATCGTTACTCTGCTTCTGCTCAGCGTTCTTTGCACTCCTGCGAGAGAATGCATTCGTATCTCAAGCATGCCGGGCCATCGACCGCAACCGCCTGAGATCACTTTCTATTCTGTAGTTTGGCCCACGTATCGCGCATGGTGACGGTACGGTTGAAGACGGGCTTACCCGGCGTTGAGTCGGGATCGACGCAGAAGTAGCCCTTGCGTTCAAACTGGAAGCGATCACCGGATTTCACGTCTGCCAGCTCAGGCTCAATCTTGCACTCGGTGAGGACCGTAAGTGAGCCCGGATTGAGGCCATCCAGCCAATCCTCTCCCTCTTCCACATCGAGTGGGTTCTCCTTGGTGAACAGGTGATCGTAAAGTCGTACCTTGGCATCAATCGCGTGCTGCGCCGACACCCAGTGCAGTGTGGCCTTCACGCGCCGTCCATCGGGAGCATTACCCCCGCGGGTGGCTGGATCGTATGTACAGCGAAGCTCTACCACGTTTCCCGACTCGTCCTTGACTACATCGGTGCAGGTAATGAAGTAGGCGTAACGCAGCCGCACCTCACGTCCGGGGGCGAGGCGATAGAACTTCTTCGGTGGATCCTCCATGAAGTCCTCCCGCTCGATGTACAGTTCGCGGTAGAATGGGACTTGGCGGGTCCCGGCCAATTCGTCCTCAGGGTTGTTGATCGCCGTTAACTCCTCCACCTGGCCCTCGGGGTAGTTGGTGATGATGACCTTCAGCGGATCGAGCACGGCCATCCTTCGCTCAGCATGTTTGTTCAGATCCTGTCGCAGGCAGTATTCGAGGAAGGCGGTGTCCACAAACCCGTCTGATTTTGTTACTCCGATTCCGTGTATAAAGTCCCAGATCGCCTTGGGGGTGAAACCGCGTCGGCGCAGCCCACGTAGCGTGGGCATGCGCGGATCATCCCATCCCCTGACGAGGTCTTCCTCGACGAGCTGACGCAGTTTGCGCTTGCTCATCACCGTGTGCGCGAGATTCAGGCGACCGTACTCGATCTGTCGCGGGCGATGGGCAATCGGAAGCTGATCGAGGAACCAATCGTATAGCGGTCGATGATTCTCGAATTCTAGGCTGCACGTTGAATGGGTGATCCCCTCGATTGCGTCCGATTGGCCATGCGTCCAGTCGTATGTTGGGTATATACACCACGCATCTCCCTGACGGTGGTGCGTGGCGCGCAGGATGCGGTACATCACCGGATCGCGCATGTTCAGATTGGGGTGAGACATGTCAATCTTGGCGCGCAGGGTCTTCGCCCCATCCGGGAATTCCCCGGCTCGCATGCGCCGGAATAGATCGAGGTTCTCCTCCACGCTACGGTCGCGGTAGGGACTGTTCTTCCCAGGAGGGGTGATGGTCTTGCCGTTCTCGCGGATCGCTCGACCGCGGTATTCACTGATCTGCTCCGCGGAGAGGTCACACACGTATGCCTTCCCCGCCTTGATAAGGTACTCCGCCCATTCGTAGAGCTGCTCGAAGTAGTCTGAGGCGAAAAGGAGACGATCCTCCCAATCGACACCGAGCCAGTGCATGTCCTCAATTATCCCATCGACGAATTGCTGCTCCTCGGCGGCAGGGTTGGTGTCGTCGAAACGCAGGTTGAATTTGCCGTTGAAGTCCTGTGCGATACCGAATGCCAGCAGGAACCCCTTGGCATGGCCGATGTGGATGTAACCGTTCGGCTCGGGCGGCCAGCGTGTGTGCACGCGTCCTTCGTTCTTCCCCTCGGCAAGGTCCTGCGCCACAATCTGGCGGATGAAATCAACGTGTTCGTTCTCTGGCTTGTTCATATCAGCATTCTTGGTGTCGTGTGGTTTATCGTTTGCCATATCGTCCTCGCTTCAAGAGTCTCCCTTAAGATACCCAAACCGCCGTCACTCTGCCAGTGTTCGGGGTGCGATTGTCGCCATCCACTCCGAGTGCTCTGGAAGCAAGTGGCTGTGATCCCTGTTACAGACCGCAAGGGGCGAAGGCGGGTACACTACCTGTAAGGAGCAAATCATCGCCTTTATCGAACTAAACTGAGGAGTGACCGACATTGTCTATGAAAACGGTTCGTCGTTTTGTGCTGGGATTGATGTTCTTGTGTCTTGCGTTTCTTGGGGTGTTGGGCGTTGCTCAAACCCCCGCGGGCTCGGATCTCTTGGTAGTGCGAACTATCTCCACCGCGTGTGCCCTTCCTGAGAGCCAGTTTCTCGTTACCTTGCACGTTGAAGTGGGGCGCGACTTGACCGGGGTGGAAATCGAAGAGACGCTCCCCTTAGGCTGGAATATCCACCCATTGGAGAACGCCGAGATTGCGTTTAAGCAGTCTCAATCGCAATGGACATTTGGCGGGAAGATCAAGGCAGGATCCAAGATCGACATAGTATACGAGGTCACTGTCCCGCAAGCAGACAAATTGTACTCGGAGACACTACCGACATGCTTCTCCATAACGGGCGTTCTCCAGAGCAAGGTCCCCTCATTGCAGACCATGGTGTCTGGGGATTCCGAAATACAGGTGATGTCTGCCCTCCCTGTTATGAGTGCCATTGCCCATCTTGTTCCGGCTAGTGAGAAATGGCCAGTGGACGCGGTGGATCTTCGCCTTGGCCAGAAGATCACGCGTGAACAGTTCGCGCGGGCGATTGAGCTGTGGAAGACTGACGGCGTCATTCCCGCTACTGGCGGCGAGACGATTGATCTCGCGCTTGTGGAGAAGATCATCTCCTATTATGAAACGTGCACCCCAGTAGACGATCCGCTCCCGGTGGCGAATGGGTTCGATCTGCAAGCAGAGAGAACGATCACGACATTCCTTCCCAGCGACACAATCCTCCTCCCCAATGGCTACCCCGATCCGGGAATTGTTGCCCGCAGATTCGTCATCACTGTGGAAGTGGTAGCCAAAAATGACGCGTACGGGGCGGGCCTGAAGGAGTGGTTCCCCTCGGGATGGCATGTCACTCCATTGAAGAACGACGGGTTTGTCTACCGTGCCTCGCATGCAGAGTGGATTTACCCCCAGCGTCTAGTGGCAGGAGAGAAGAGAAGTATTGTCTACCAGGTGGAGGCCGCCCCCACGCCGCTCGATGGAGTCGACCTCCAAGCTGGCTGCTGCGGGAAGCATGCTAGAATCGTGGGAAGTATCTCGAGTGACCTTGGGTGCGGGAAACGCGACGTCACCGGCGAGGACACCGTACACATCTGGCAGTGCCTCCCCGTGATCCTTGTCATATCGCGTTGGGATGTCTTGAATGATTCTCTGGATGTTACGCTATCAAATAACATATCGTTCCCGCAGGTACAGCGAGCTGTTGCCTTCTGGCAGCAGAACGCGGCCGTGCCATACACCTGCGGCTACACGGTGGGCTATGAAACGCTCAAGACCATCGTCGCACATTGGTTGACCGGCACGCCCGTAACGGAGTCTATCGTTGGGGCCAAGTTGGCGACGACTCTCACGAGCGCATCTCCCGGATCGTACGAGTGGTTTTGCCAGATGAAGGATGATCAGGAAAGCGAGGATCAGGTGAGATAGGTGACTGCGTGCCTGGCAGTGGGGCGAAGCGGACAAGATCTTGACGTGTGAAACAAGGGAAGTCTTACTTGACGCCACGGTCTTCTGGCGGTGCCTGTCCATACACCTACAAGCAGACGAACTCCTGCGGAGCAGTGGTCGGAACGATGGAGGACATCAGCGTCTCTCTGCCGAGCGTTTACACACTCTCACAGTCACCAGTGTAGACGGTTGCGTTGGCTCAGACAGCATTGAGGTTACGCAAGAGGAATAGACGTCAGCGGCACTTCCGAAATGGCCGATACTAGAAGGACGGCATGCTCAGGGTCCAGAGTGGATCCTGAGCGTGCTGTCTCTTGTTGTTAGATCACGGCAGTTTCGCGTTTCTTGCCTATGCGCAATCCAGCCTCAATCCATTCTAGTTATCGGGAACAATCTCGAATGCCGCAAACACGTTACGCTGATACTTGGGGTTGAAGTTGTTGTCTGATGCGATGATCAGCGTGTAGTGTCCGTTTGGAAGCTGTGGCCCTAGGCTTATCGCCTCCATGTTGTCGGGATCGAAGTCGATTTGAGTGAGATCCGGGTTGTCGGAGATGATCAGGAGTGGTATTTTTTCCAACACGGAAATAGTCTGTGGATTAGCGGGATTGGTCAAGGTATCGATTCCCATTACGTTCGAGGCATCGCCAAGCTTGACACTAAACAGGACGATCTGGTTTCCTGCACCGCTCACGTACGACCGCTCCATGACGATCAGATCGAACTTCGAGGTGATGTGCCCAACGTAGACCATCCCCGGCACACCATTGTCGCCGGATTGTCCTTCCGGCGGGGCGACAAACAGCGGCTCGGTGATGTATACGTACTCTGCCTTCTCCACCGCCGTTGCCCCGCTCATGTCATACTCTATCAACCGTACCGGCGTTCCCGCTGTTGCGGTCGCGACATCTCCGTCCTGCACCAGCGCTTCCTCGTTCATCACGTACAGCGTGGCGTAGTCCGGCGTAAGCGTGCTTGCCTCGAACGAGAGATTCGTCCTAACTCCTCGCACTTGTGTGTCACCATCGAAGGCAAGGACAAACTTCTCGGGGACCGGGACCTCCCTGAGGAAGGCGCCATCGTGTGAGAACTGCCGTATCCACGGGTTATTATCCTGATCCCTCTCCGAGCAGGCGATGAAACCGGTCGGTGTCCAGAGAACGTCCTCAGCATCAATGCTACCTGATGCATACGGAGATCCATCCGCCGTCTTGAGAGGCACGATGCCCACGACATCAACGCCGTGGATCCCAGTTTGATCGAGATTGATATTCAGATTGTACAAAACCCCCGGCGGATTGACGTTCTCTCCTTTGTCATCACATATGCCAAAGAAGCTCCCATCGTCAGCCAGCGTCAGACCGGAGATACCGCCAACGATAATCCCATTGAACGTCCAGCCGTCACTAGGCGGATCGAAGCTTCCCAAGTAGTTGAGCTGCATCGAAAACGTAGCAACGCCAAACAACAAACAGATTGACACGACTACCGCTGATAATCGACGTACCATATCTTCCTCCTTTGACCACAGCTATTGTCGATATTCGCTCCTCCGACTTCTTGATTCTCCTTCCGCGTTACCACCTCCCGTAAACTATTATAGTGGTCGCGTGCGCTCTCACCAACTGTGGAGTAGATTCCCGTAATCGTGAGGTTATGAACATGCAATGAGCAGAACTAATCTATGGAAGGGCGCCTATGAGTTCGCAAGGAATCACCCAAAATCAGGCGAAAGAGATGGGAATGATCTTGCGGTATATGAACTGCTGGTTGGGAGAGGAGGATTCGAACCCCCACTAACAGGGCCAGGGCCTGTCGTCCTACCATTAAACGATCTCCCAATTGGTAACAAGATGTTAATGAACCCAACGCGGCCTGTCAAGAAAAGCGGTTGCGCCGTCGATCGGTGGGGCGCTACAATCGTTGCGTCATGATATCACATCGCAAACCTGTCGTTGCTGGTATGTTCTATCCGGGGAGCCCCGATGGCCTCTCGCGGGAATTGACACGACTGTGTGGTGGTATCCCGCGTTCCCTTACCCCACTCGACTTATCGATGGGACTCATCGCCCCGCATGCTGGCTACATTTACTCGGGAGGGGTAGCAGGTGAGGGATACAAGGAGCTTGCCTCACGGGGCGAGCCGGAGTGGGCGATCATCCTGGGATCGAATCACACGGGGATGGGATCTCCGATATCGATCGCTACGGAAGGGGTTTGGGAAACGCCGCTTGGCTCTTCTCCAATTTTTACGGAGATCGCGCTGAGGCTGGTAGACGCTGGGGCCAGAGTTGCGCCGGAGGCGTTCACGCGTGAACACTCGATCGAGGTGCAGCTTCCCTTTCTTCAGCACCTGTTTGGGGTTGATGTCCCGTTTGTCCCGATATGTATGATGCTCCCGCCGATCGATGATGTTGTTTCCTTGGGTGAGTCGATCGCTGCTGTTGCCAAGGAAAGCGCTGGTGTGGTCATCGCGAGCAGCGACTTCACCCACTATCAGCCAGACGATGTTGCTCGTAGAATTGACTACGAAGCGATCGATCGTATTTTGGCCCTGGATGTAGAAGACTTCTACCACAAGCTGATTGCGGAGAGGCTCACGATCTGTGGCGGGGGAGCGATTGCCGCGCTGATGAGCTGTGCGCGCACTTTGGAGTGGGAGGCAAGACTCGTCTCGTATGCCACCTCCGGTGATGTGACCGAAGACCGATCCGCGGTCGTCGGGTATGCTACGATCTCGTTTATTGGAGGCGGGAATGATAAATAGTATGACCGGTTTTGGCATGGGAACGGCGACTGGTGCTGGTTGGCGCGTGGAGATGACTCTTCGCACCCTAAATCACCGCTTCCTATCTGTGCGCGTGCGGTCCCTTCACGATCGCCCACAGGTGCAGGTACAGGTGGAAGAGTTGATCAAGCGTGCATTCAAGCGAGGAGAGATTGGAGTGCAAGTCTCGCTTGATCGCGAAGCGTCAGTGGGTGAACAGGAGGTCTTCTCCGCAGAGACGATTGAAAGGTACCTGAGCGGATTGCGACACGTAGTTGATCGATTCTCACTTCCTGAGCCCCCGACCCTGTCTGATCTGATCGCTGTTGGTGCGCTGCAGCAGGCAAGTGACAGAGACGACGATCCGACCCCAATTATCGAGGAGGCGCTGCAGGAGGCGATCGCAACGACGAAGAACGCGCGGGCGAAGGAAGGAGAGCACCTCGCAGGGGAGATCGAGGGGATCTTAAGCAGGATATCATCTCTTGTTGCGCAGGTGGAGGACCGGTTGCCGGAGGTGGTAAGCGAGCTACGGGCGCGGATGCTGGAGAAGATCGCCTCTCTCAGCGTGGAAGTTGACCCTGCACGCATGGAGATGGAGATCGCTCTTATCGTTGAGCGCTACGATGTGCAGGAGGAAATTGCTCGCCTGCAGGGGCACGTTGCTCGCGCAAGATCCCTTCTCGTTTCAAGCGAGCCGGTTGGTAAGGAGCTTGACTTCCTCAGCCAAGAGATGCTGCGTGAGGTGAATACGCTGGGGTCGAAATCGCGCGATCTGGCGATCAACGGCCTCGTGATTGACATGAAGCTTGCCGTCAATGCGTTCAAGGAGCAGGTACAGAATGTCGAGTGAGGCGATAAGCAGTCGGCGGCGTGGCGGTGGCGTAGCGTTCATTGTCTGTGGGCCGTCTGGGGCGGGGAAGAATTCGGTGATTGAACGGGTCATGGAGACGCTCCCTGGACTTTCCTACTCAGTTTCTTTTACAACTCGCCCTTGCCGTAGCGATGAGGTCGATGGCCGGGACTACCACTTCATCACCTATGAACAGTTCGAGCAACTCGTTCAGGAGAGTGAGGTTGTCGAGCATGTGACCTACCTGGGACATCAATACGGCACATCGCGCGGCCAGATCAAATCGGTCTTTACGGAGGGAAAGGATGTAATCCTGAACATTGATGTCCAAGGGGCGAGGAAGCTGATGGAGCGAGGACTGGGCGATTTCTCCGTCGTCTATGTCTTTCTCACACCGTCGTCGCTTGAGATCCTCGGTACGCGCCTGCGTGAGCGGGGGACGGAGACTGCTAAGCAGATTGAATTGCGGCTTTCGGTGGCTGTGGAAGAGATGAAGTCGATACCATTGTTTAAGTATCTTGTGATAAATGATGACCTCAATACAGCGGTTGACGAGCTGCGATCAATCGTTGTCGCCAAGCGGTGTCGCGTGATAGCGTCGAATGATTAGAGCTGGTGCCAATGTAGTGGACGTGAAAGGGATAAGGCACCTGTACGAATGACACGGTGATGGCTCTTTCAATCGTATTCTTACAAGAGACGAGATTGAACATGCACTGAGTGCCCGCAGTGATGGAAGATATTGAACGCCCCGTAGTGCAATTCGCGGTCAAGGAGGGTGAGATCAAAGCACTCGACCAATGCCATGCCGTTTTGCTTGGCCGAAGTGCAGAATGCATCGTCTGGCGGGCCGATTGTCACGTGTGAGGTTGCAGATGGAAAGATTGAGGCCAGCCTGTCGCATACGGACAGGCTGGCCATCGCTTGTGTGTTAATTGAAGGCGATTAACTACTTGCGCGCCACGCCGCCCTTCGCTGTCACCTTGAGGTTCTTCTCCACAACGCGCTTCAGCTCCTTTCCAGGCTTGAACAGCGGTACAACCTTAGCCGCAACCTGGATGGGTTTCTTAGTCTGAGGGTTTATGCGGCTGCTTGCGCGGCGCGCGCGCACGCCGAACTTGCCGAATCCCACAAGTTTGACCTCCTCTCCGTGCAGCAGAGAGTCCGAAATAAGGCTGAGCACCGAGTCGAGAAGCTGACGTGCCTCTTTCTTCGTCAAGTTGGCTGAATCGGACAAGCGATCGATGAATTCGCCTTTGTTCATTATGTAATCCTCCTCAAAGGGTATCTATTCCGTTGTGGTATCGTCTGTAGTGTCGTCGTCCACATTAGCGTTGCTTAATAAGTCACGCATGCTTAGGCTTTCGTGACCAGCGCCATCAAGGAAAGCACTATCTATCCTTTCCTTAGGCCGCTTTCTCGATCGCGGCTTGCGCGGCTCGCGAGCAACGGGGACCTCTGGAGGTCCGAACAGGTTGCGCATGGTGAGCCGCACCTGTTTCTTATCTTCGTTGATTCCGATGATCTTTGCCTGAACCTTATCTCCCACGGTGAGGACATCTTTCGGGGTTGTAATCCGTTGATCGCTGATTTCGGAGACGTGTATCAACCCGTCGACGTCTTTGGTGATCTTCATAAACGCACCGAAGTCCTTGATTTCGGTGATCTCGCCTTCAATTACCTGGTCGATGGAGTAGCCCTCGACGAACTTGCGCCATGGGTTGCCCTTCAGCTCGCGGATGCTCAGGCTAATGCGACGCTCCTTGGGATCGACACTCAGCACCTTTACCTCCACGGTCTCGCCCTGCTTGAGGACATCGCGAGGATGTGCGACATGCCCCCAATCAAGCTCGGAGACGTGAACTAGGCCCTCGACGCCGTCCTCCAGTTTAACGAAGGCGCCAAAGTCGGTGATCTTTGTGACTGTGCCGACCACGCGCTGGCCGACGGGGTACTTTGCCTCGCCGTCTTCCCACGGATCCCGCTGCGTGCGGCGGAGGGAGAGGCTAATGCGGTGTGTCTCTTCATCACAATTAAGGACGACGACGTCTACCTCATCACCCTCGTGCACGATCTCCTTTGGATTTTCCGGGTAGCCCCAGGAGAGCTCGGAGATGTGTACAAGTCCTTCGATGTCCTGTTCGAGCTCCACGAATGCGCCAAAGTCAGTGACGCTAACGACGGTTCCTTTAACCATTGTCCCCGCGGGATACCGCTCGCTGATTCCCTCCCAGGGGTTGGGACGAAGACGCTTAATCGACAGTGAGACCTTTCCTTTCTCCTTGTCGAAGTCGATGACCGTAACCGTCACCTTATCCTTCGACTTGTACTGACTGGGAGGGACGGGGAGATCCTTCCATGCGATCTCCGAGCGGTGCACGAGCCCTTCGAAACCGCCGATATCGACGAACAGTCCAAAGTCGACGACACTGCGGATCGTGCCCTCGATCACTTGTCCCTTTTCCAGATTTTCGAAGAGAGCCATGCGCTTCTTCTTCTCTTCGTCTTTCAGGTACTGCTTGTGAGAGACGACGAGATTCTTGTCGCGGCGAGAAAGCTCGAGGATCTTGAACGGGATGCGCATCCCCTTCAACTCATCGATCGCACTCGGCAGGTCGCTTCCGAGGTGTGATCCGGGGAGGAACGCGCGGATACCATCGAGATTGACGTGGTAACCAGCGTTCTTGACCTCGTTTACGATCTCACCCTCAATCACTTCACCATCGCGGTATGATGCTTCGAGGGTGTCGATTCGTTTCTCGTATTCGGCTTGTTTCTCGGAGGCGAAGACCGTTCCCTTCTCCTCATCGATGTACGTGACGAGAACCTCGATCTCTTCCCCTTCCTCAACCTTCCCCTCTTTGCGGAAGGGGGAGAGCTCTCCTACCGGGAGAATCCCTTCGGATTTGTAGCCGATATCAACGAGAATCTCGCTATCGTTTATCTGTACAACCGTTCCTGTGATCGTATCTCCACGGCTATACATCTTGACGTCGCTTTCAGTGAAAGCGTCCTTCATCCTGATTCTTTCTTCCATATTGCTATCACCTGTTAGTGGAATTTCCCCTTCCCTTTGCATCTGGGGGTTAGGAGCCTGCAAGTACATCTCTAGAGTTTCTACTATCCTCCTCCTTTATCAAGTGGCATCAATGCGCTCCATCAGTCGCTTGGTCAGTACAAATGCACGTTCGCTCGATCTTTCCGGCAGTATCTGGACCTCTTTTTCGAGGTCTTTAAGGCTGATCGCTTTGCCGATGGAGACCGTTACCCGTGGAAATCGAAATGGATAGCGTGGCGGATACGGGCCATCTGCCTTGAGGCTTACGGGAAGGAGCAGCTTGCACGTAAGCCTGGCGAAGTGAATTACACCCGTCTTGGCGCCTGCTTGTGCCTTCGTCGTCCCCTCAGGAAATATCCCGATCAGCCTCTCCTTGCGCATCGCCTGCAGAACACGGCGAAAATCTCTCCTGCCAAAGTTTTCACGATCGATGGTCGTCGAAAATAGGTGCAGAAGCGGCCGAAAGATCGGGTTCTTCTTCAATCCTTCCCGAGCGATAAACTGAATGCGGTTGCGCAAGCCAAAGGCAATGACCAGTATCGGGATATCCCAATAACTGCGGTGCTGAGCGACGATAATGTATTCCTTGCCCGCCTCGATCATCTCTTTTCCGCGCACGCGCATTTTGAACAAGATAAAAGTAGGGATACCGAGAAGGAAGATCACCAACGCATAGATGCCATTTCTAAAGAGATTACTTAGCCACTGTGTCACCGGTGTGCAACCGCTCCTCGACTAGGGCTATCGCCTCGGAAACAACCTCGGCGAGGCTCTTATTGTCCGTGTGCATTATAGTTGCATCACTTGCGGGGTTCAAGGGGGCAATAGTACGCGTTTGGTCGCGCGTGTCGCGGGTGATTATCTCACGCAATGTCCTGTCTAGCTGAGTCTGATGACGCTCGCTTGCTCGACGGCGCGCGCGCTCTTCTGGCGAGGCCTGCAGAAATATCTTCAGATTCGCGTGTGGCAGGACAACAGTGCCGATGTCCCGTCCCTCCATCACGACATCGTGGCCTTTGGCGATCTCCTGCTGCAACTTGACGAGAAGTCGCCGAACCTCCAAGCGCGTGGCAACACGAGATGATCCCTGATCGAGCCTTGGCGTGTGCAGGATATCGCTTACGTCCTCCCCGTTTAGGAGAATACGGCTGTTATCACTCATCGTGACGTGCACCTCGTCTAAGGAGAGCCCGCGATCGAGTCCCAGTGCGACTGCGCGATACATCTTGCCTGTCTCGACAAACAAGAAATGGAAGTACTGTGCGATCGCTCGTCCGAGAGAGGTCTTCCCGGAGGCAGCCGGTCCGTCGATAGCAATGTGCATCATGCTTCTCCTTTCGCGAGGAAACCTGTGTTCGTGGCTTGAACCACGTAGATCCTCGCCTGTGGGAACGTTTTCTCCATATTGAGACGCGCGATAGTGGCAGTCCTCTCATCCTTGAACGCGGCGAAGAATGTGGATCCACTGCCGCTCATCCCGGCATATTCTGCCCCCAGGTTCCCGATGGCGTGCGCGTAGGCGGTGAGCTCAGGATACAGGAAGACAGCCGCCGAGTACAGGTCATTCTCTCCGAGATGAGGCTGTTGCGCGCTACGTCGGTCCGGCACAATCAGCGTTTGCATCTCCCGGTAGACACTTGTCGTATCGCTGTGCACAGGGGGGACAATGAGAACGAATATCTCCCTGCGGCAGGGAAAGATTGGCGTTATCGATTCTCCCCTTCCAGTGGCTCGCAGAAGTCCGCCATGCAAGAACAGCGAGACGTCCGATCCTAGTTGCGCGGCGAGATCAAACAGGTGTTTGTGAGGAAGAACGGGTGGTGTCAGGCGATCCACCGCCCACAGCACTGCCGCTGCATCGCTGGACCCGCCACCCAGTCCGGCTCCGGTTGGTATCCTCTTGCGGACGCTCAGCTGCATTCCGGAGCGCACGTCCTTTCGATCGAGGACGAGACGGGCGGCCCTCCACGCGAGATCCTCCTGCAGTGGTATCTCAAGGTTATTAGTCACGGTCAACGCAGCGTCGGTTTGTCGCACGCTGATCTCATCAGCAAGGTCAATCGTCTGGATGAGAGAGTCGATCTCGTGGAATCCATCCTCGCGGCGGCGAAGGACATTGAGTGAGAGGTTGATCTTGGCGTAGGCAAGAATGCGGATCATGGTTGTCGCGGAGTGGCTTTCTCGGGAGGCGTGGTCTTGTTGCGCAAACTGACGTCGTGAATGACCTTGCCATCCCGCAGCACCATGCGAACTGGATTGTGCCCAAAGTAGTATGGAATCTGCCGGTAGTTATCCAGATCGAGGAGAAGAAGATCGGCCCTCTTCCCCACTTCGAGCGACCCGACTTTGCTTGACAGCTCGATTGCAGCAGCGGCGTTGAGCGTTGCTGCGGTCAACGCCTCCTCGATGGTGAGACCCATCTTCATCACCGCCAGACCGATAATGATCCACATTGAGTAGATGAGACAGGTTCCCGGATTGAAGTCGGTGGCCAGCGCGACTGGAAGATCGTGATCCACCATCCTCCTTGCGGGGGCGTAGGCGGAGCCAAGGGTGAATGCGGTGCCGGGGAGAAGAACGGGTATCACGCCTGCCTCTCGCAGCCGGCGCATACCGGGTTCGTTTGTGCACAGAAGGTGATCGGCTGATGTCGCCTCCAGATCAGCCGCGAGCTCCGCTCCCCCCACATCCGCCAGTTCATCGGCGTGCAGCTTAAGCCGGAGGCCGGCTCCTCGTGCCGCGCGCAGGATGGTGCGCGTCTCACTTACGGTGAAGAAGCCCTCATCGCAAAACACATCACAGAACTGTGCCAAGCGCCGACGGCGCACCGTGGGGATCATCTCGGTGATGATCGTCGATATATAGTCATCGCGGCGAACATCTTTAGGGAAGGCATGTGCACCGAGGAACGTGGCAACAACGCGTATCGGAACAGTCTTTCGCAGTTGTCTGATCGCCAGGAGGAGCTTCGTCTCACCCTCCAGACTCAATCCGTAGCCGCTCTTGATCTCCACCGTCGTCGTTCCGTTTTCGAGCATCATCTGAAGACGGGGAACTGTCCCTTGTACCAACTCCTTCTCACTCGCAGCAGCGACAGAGCGAGCTGTCGATTGGATTCCCCCTTCGTCGTAGGGCTGACCCTGCAGACGGGCAAGGAACTCCTCCTCACGCGTTCCGGCGAAGACGGCGTGCGTGTGCGGATCGACGAGGCCAGGTAGGACCACCGCTTTGCCTGCATCAATTGTGACATCAATACCGTGTTGGTCGACTTGAGGTGCGATCTCGACGATCATTCCATCGTCAATGCGGATTGATACGTTCTCTTGCACGGAGATGTCATTCATCAGCGATCCTTTCACCGGGCCATCCCCGCGTGGCGTGACGAGTTGCAATATGTTCTTAACGAGAGTATTCATACGTTGTTGAGTATAGTAAGCGTATCGCGGCTTTACAATTCTTGAGTGGTGCTGTTGGCGATAGGTGAGCGTACGGCATACGATTGATCTGTGGACCGATTGGTGTAAGCTAATGCATAAGAGGGATGTGAAGAAATGATAGAACTGGATGGGAATACACTCTCACTTGACCAGGCTGCGCGAGTCGTCTTCCATGACGATCCCGTCGTAGTAGGAGAGGCGGCACGGCTGCGTGTACGCACTGGAGCGCAAGTGGTTGAGGACATTGTTGGCGCCGGGGCGCCGGTATATGGGATCAACACTGGGTTTGGGCGCCTGAGCAACCGGACGATAGCGCGCGAGGATCTGGACCGTTTGCAACGCAACATCGTGCTATCACATGCGGCCGGGGTTGGAGATCCTGCCCCCGAAGAGGTGGTGCGTGCGATGCTCCTCTTCCGCATCAACTCACTCGCCAAAGGGAACTCAGGGATACGGGGGACGACGATCGACTACCTCGTCGATCTTCTCAACTACCACGTTCACCCCGTCGTCCCTGTACAGGGATCGGTGGGTTCGTCGGGCGACTTGGCTCCCCTGGCGCACATCGCCCTTGTTCTCATCGGTGAAGGAGAGGCGATGCACGACGGGGTGCTCATCGATGGGAAGACCGCTCTTTCAGTGATTGAGCGGGAGCCAATTACCCTTGCTCCGAAAGAGGGGCTGGCTCTGCTCAACGGGACGCAGTTCATGAGTGGACTTTCGTTCCTCGTGTACGTGAGAGGTAAACAGCTATTGGAAAACGCCATCAGCGCTGCGGCGCTCTCCCTGGAGGCACTACGCGGGTTTAGCGCCCCGTTTCAAGCAAGGCTCCACAAGAATAGGCCCCATCCCGGACAAGTGGCGATTGCCGAGCGGATCAGAGGGTTGATCGACGGGAGCACCCTTATCGATAGCACGGTCAACGATGTGCAGGACGCCTACAGCCTGCGTTGCATCCCACAGGTCCTCGGCCCTGCAGTGGAGGCGTTGTCTTTCTTGGAGGAGAAGCTTAAGATCGAGATCAACTCGGCGACGGACAACCCGCTCGTCTTTGCCGACGGATCAGTTCTCTCAGGAGGTAACTTCCACGGGGAGATTCTTGGATTGGCATTGGAGATGGCGGGGATGGCGCTTGCCGAAGTGGGGAACATTGCCGAGCGCCAGATCGATCGCCTCCTCACGAGCACGGGGCGAGGGTTGCCGCTCTTTCTCGTCGAAGACGGTGGAGTGAACTCTGGACTGATGCTCGTTCAGTACACCGCAGCTGCACTGGTGAGCGAGAACAAAGTTCTCTGTCACCCGGCGCTCGTCGATTCCATCCCCACTTCTGGCGGCAAAGAAGACCACAACAGCCTTGCTCCCATTTCGGCGCGCAAGGCACTGCGGATAATCGATAACCTGGAGCGAATCGTGGGAATAGAGTACCTCTGTGCGGCGCAGGCGATTGACTTTCAGGGTGTGGGTGAGCTTGCTCCCGCGACAGCGGGGATCCACGCGCGTGTACGCGAGATCGTTCCCCATGCCGATCATGATGTGTACGTCGCCTCAAAGATCGAGCGTTTGGCCGCTGCTGTGCGTACGGGGGATCTCATCAATGAGCGCGCATAAGTCGGGAATAGTCGGTGTGTTAGGGCAGACAAATGTCGGCAAGTCCACGTTCTTAAACGCGGTGATGGGGGAGAAGCTACTCATCACCTCTCCCAAGCCACAGGCAACACGCAACCGAGTGCGCTGTGTGTACACGACGGACGAGGAGCAGATTGTGTTTGTCGACACACCAGGTCTGCACCGGGCACAGAATGAGCTAAGCCGACACATCTTACGTGAGGCTTTTCGGTCGCTACGCGAACTGGATGTCATCCTGTACATGGTTGCTCCGTGGGGAAAGGTGAGCAACTACGATCGCACGATACTCGACAGCCTGGAGGGTGAAGAGCGGCCGATGATCCTTCTCGTAAACAAGATCGATACTGCTCGCGGAAATTCCCTTGAGGAGACACTCCTTGCTTATGAGCACACGGGGAAGTTTCGTGAACTAGTGCCTATCTCCGCCACGCGGGAGACGAACATCGATGAAGTTCTGCGGACGCTTGTCCCATACTTGCCCGTGGGGCCAGCGATATTTTCCGCCGATATCAAGATCGATCGTTCGGTGGAGTTTCTCGTGGCAGAGCTGATTCGGGAGAAGGTATTTGGCGTCACCTTTCAGGAAGTTCCGTATAAGACGGCAGTGCAGGTCAAGTGGATGCGCAAACGTGACGATGGACTGATGGAGATCAGAGCGGACATCGTAGTTGACAGTAAGTCCCATAAGGGTATTATAATTGGAACGCAAGGAAAGTTGATCAAGCGCATTGGTAGCTCTGCCCGACCGCAGATCGAGGCTCTGTTGGGAGCGCACGTCTACCTCGAGCTGATGGTGAAGATAAGGCATGGGTGGACGAAAGACAGCGATGAGATTGAAGCGTTGACCGGATAGGAGGACGATATGCTCACAGTCGTATCGGGAAGGATACTCGTCGTTGATGATGATGCCGACTGGGCGCACGTCATGAAACGGTTCCTTACCTTATCCGGGAACGAAGTGGTGGCTGTGGAGACAGGCTTTGCTGCTCTGCAAGCAATGGAGGAGGAAGACTACGACATCATTGTCATCGATGTCCTTCTGCCTGGCGCTTCGGGAATCGATCTCATTCCAAGCATCCGAGCTGCGCATCCGCAGACGGCGATCTACATAATCAGTGGAGATTCATCTAGCTACAGCGCAGCGAGAGCACTGCAGCTTGGAGCCGAGCGATGCATCGACAAGTCGATCGAGCCGGCGGCGCTGCAGGAAATGGTCGGATCTACAATAGAACACCGTCACCTAATGAAGTCCCTTCATGAGGAGAAAGTGCGCTTTGAGCAGTTGATCGAAAATGCACCGATTGGTGTATTTGCCATAGACCTCACAACAATGCGATTCACCTACGCGAATCGCTTCCTCCTCGATCTCACTGGTTTTACACTAGACGAGGCCATTGGCCTTATCCCGATGGACTTCGTAATCCCAGAGGATAGAGAGAGGCTCCTCACGAGGCTGCGCGCACGGATTGAGGGCAACGCCCTGCCACCAGGCGAGAAAACGATATATCGATTCATCAACAAGGGTGGAACAGCAATTGACCTGCAGATCGAGACGCATATTGTCGATGTGGGGGAAGAGCGGTTCGTCGAGGGAACGGCGCGTGATGTTACTACCGAGAGCCGTCTTTCCCGCTTGCAGGAAATAGTCATCGGCCTTGGCCGATCGATCCTCTCATCGCGTGACATCGATCAAATTCTGCAGAGCGTGCTTGATGCGATCACTGCGCACGCTGGATTCCAGCGTGCCGTCGTCTTTCTCTATGACCTCTCTGTTCCAGATCCACAGAAGGGCGATGCCTACAAGATGCTTTCCTCCGGACTGAGTGAGGAACAAATGGCCAGACTGAGCGCTAGCGGTACGCTGACTCCTGCGGAAAGGGAGCTTGCATTTGACGAGCAGTTCCGTCTGGGAGATGCGTACTACATTCCTCACGATCGCACGCCATGGCGGTCGGATCTTGGCCTGAAAGGCAGTGTGTCGATTGATGGCTGGGATCGTGATGATTATCTGTTCATCCCGCTACGCGGTGCAAGTGGGATTATCGGGCATATTTCTGTCGACGATCCGCTGGATCGCTCCGTTCCCACGGTGGAGACACTGAAGCCAGTGGTGGCACTGGCTAACCTGGCGGCCCTTGCGGTCGAGCGAACGTATCGCTTCAGACAACTTGAAAAACAAAAGAGAAGGTTGCATGGCCTAACAAAGTTCAGCCGAGAGCTAGCCGGCGCACAAGATGTGGAGCAGATGTGCGATGTAGCGGCAAAGCGTCTACGGCGGGACATGAACTACGAGTTCTTTGGTATCTGGATTCGTGAGGGAAAGGAACTGGTAATGGCTGGCTATGCCTCGCAAGGAAACTACTCTAAAGAAGATGCTTTGTACACCGGGCTGCGTATGCCCGTCAGCGGAACTGGCTTTGCTCGCTGGGCACTTGAGCATCAAAAGGAGATCATCGTTCCCGATGTGCAAGGGGAAGAGAGGTATCTGAAGTGGAGCGATCTTACCCGTTCCGAGATCGACGTCCCCATTTTGGCACGCAAGGAGGCGCTCGGCGTGATCGCTGTGGAGTCGAGCCGTGTGGATGCGTTCGGGGAGCAGGACCAGGAGATCATCACTGCTCTTGCCAGCCAGTTGTCGGTGGCGATCACGAACCTCCAGTACCGCACGTTTTTGCTCCAGATACAGGATCTTGCGGACATGCTCGTCGGAGCAACCTCGCTTGAGGAGTTGGTGGAAAGCACGCTTGATTTTCTCCGCGAGCAGTTTGCCATGCAGCAAAGCGCTGTTCTGCTGCGTGAAGGGGAGCATCTGGTAGCGCGTGGAATACGTAGCCTTGTCCAAACGAATGGTATCAACGTCGGGGATCGTTTTCCTGCGGGGAAAGGGATTGTGGGTTGGGTGATGGAGCACAAGAAATACGCGCTCGTGAACGACGTTCACGAAGATCGGCGCTACGTGAAGGGCTTCCGCGGAATATGCTCTGAACTTGCGGTGCCAGTGATGATCGCTGACAACGTTCTCGGTGTGATGAACGTCGAAAGCCCCCAGGTGGGTTTCTTCGATGAAGAAGATCGGCGGCTGCTCGCAGCAACAGCAGCGCAGTTTGCGGTAGCGTTGTCGAACCTTGAAGCACAGTCCAAGCTTCGTGATCAGGCAGTGCGCGATCCACTGACGCACTTGTTCAACCGTCAATACCTAAACGAAGTGATCGATAGCGAATTCGACCGCGCTGATCGCTATGGCCGTGAGATCACGCTGATGATGATGGATATCGATGGCTTTCGCCGTGTGAACAACACTCTCGGTCACTTGAGGGGAGACAAGGTGCTGCAGAAGGTGGCGCAGGTCCTCTCGGAAGGGGTCCGTGCTGCTGACAGCGTAATCCGCTACGGTGGGGATGAATTCCTGATTCTCATGCCCGAGACTGTCGAGGACACGGGGATAGTGAAAAAGAGACTGAAAAAGAAGGTTGAAGCGCTCCCATCCGAATTAGAGCTCGGCAATCTCAAGATCGGCCTCTCCATCGGGATTTACATCCGCCAGGCGGGAGACAAGCACCCGGTGGAGGAGGTCCTCGCCCAGGCCGATCAACGGATGTACGCCGATAAGCGCGAGAACTACGCCGCAATAGAGCACGCGGATGACTATCGTTATTGATCGGCTGACCACACCGCGGGAGTTCTCTGCCTGCGAAGCTTTGCAGCGTGCCACCTCCGATGGATCTGTGTCCTTTGCTGCGCCTGCTCTCGTGGCGATCCAGAGGTGTCATGGATTGATCCTCGGGGCAACGGGCGGCGATGAAACGATGTGCGGGACGATCATCGACGTGGCAAGCGTGGATGGCGATCTCTCATCCTGGCTTACCGCCTTCTACGGGGTGAGTGAGGGTAAGAGAAACAAGGGAATCGGCACGATGTTACGATCCATCGAGCGCGAAATTGGCATGCAGGAAGGAGTGGCGCTTGTCAAGTGGGAGATCGATCCGATGCGTAGCCTGGAAGCACACGTAGCGTTCAACAAGCTGGGTGCCATTGCTATCGGCTACGAACGTGACATGTATGGTGAACTGCGCGACCGGAGGAACGAAGGCTTGGCTACGGATCGGATGATCGTGGAGTGGTGGCTCACCGCGCCGCGGGTGAAGGCGGTGGTTGATCGCCACGTCCTTCCGTATCACTTTCACCTTGGGCTCGACAAGATGGAAGTGGCGACGCGAACCTCGGTAACAGGTGATGGATTGCGCCGTTTGGTGGGATTCGATGACGGCGTGTGTGGCGGTATCACGAGAAGCGCGGTGATTCTCGTTGAGATTCCGGCGAAGCTCGACCGCATGCGAGCAAACGACATCGACTTGGCACGTGATTGGCGGCTGCAGACGCGCGATATCTTCGAGCGGATGTTCGCTGCTGGATATATCATCACTGGCCTCGTGCACGAGGGCGGGCGGAGCTTTCAGTTGTTCGAACGGGTAAGTAAGGCGACAATCCTTGAACGCGACAGTTGAGCAACTGAAAACTGGGCAAGACTGTGAACGAGTGATGGCTGATGAGTGACCAGTAATGAGGGAGAAAAACCAGCAATCGCGTGCAGAGGCCTGTCTGTTGCCGTGCTCTGACAAACAGAACACCAAGGAAATCGCTGGGATAGCACAAGTACAAGGATGCAAGTTGCTTCTTAGCGATCTTGGTGTTGCGATACCTGTGCTGCTTGAGCGAGCAATAGCGACTGGGTGTGAGGAATCATTCTGTGTCATACAGAGGACAACGTCTTAATGGTGGCAAGAAGAACACAATCCATGCCTTCGCGAGAGGGCGAGAGAAAAGAGTGCTATCATCTGTGGTGAGGATCCGTTGTTCGTTCAAGAGAGCGACGTACCCCAAAGATTGGGAGGAATAATGAACAAGAGAGAACTGGCGAAAATGATCGATCACACCCTCCTTGGGCCGATGGCCTCGACAGAGGGCGTGCGCAAGCTGTGCGCCGAGGCGAAGGAGTATGGATTTGCTTCGGTCTGCGTGAATCCGTGTCATGCTGCGTTGGCGCGAGAGTTACTCGATGGAAGCAAGCCGAAGGTGTGCATTGTGATTGGCTTTCCCCACGGTATGTCCACGAGTGCGGTCAAGGGCTATGAAGCAGAGAAGGCGATCGCTGATGGCGCCGATGAGCTGGACATGGTGATCAATGTCGCGGCGCTCAAAGCGAGGGACTACCGCACGGTGTCAAACAACATTCGCGCCGTGTGCGTGGCAGCGGAGAAGGCCCCCCGTGAGGCACTGGTAAAGGTTATCCTGGAGACAGCTCTCCTCGATGACGCGGAAAAGCGCGCTGGGGCTATCCTGGCCAAGGCAGAGGGAGCGGACTTTGTGAAGACGTCGACCGGTTTTGCCTCTGGTGGAGCAACGGTGGAGGATGTTGCCCTCCTGCGTGAGATAGTCGGGCCATTGATGGGAGTCAAGGCCGCCGGTGGGATCCACACGTACGAAGAGGCGGCGGCGATGATTAACGCCGGCGCGACCAGGATCGGTGCCAGCCGCAGTGTAGCCATCGTAGAGGGCGCCCCGGAGTAAAGTGGGAATCCAGCGGGGAGAGGCGTTTGTCCTCCGCACCCGTGACTTTGGTGAATCCGACCTTATCGTCACCCTCTTCACCGAGGACTGGGGAAAGAGAGCGGCGATCGCCAAAGGAGCGCGGCGGTTTAAGTCTCGCCTCGGTGGGGTCTTCGACCTCCTGAATCAGGTAGAGGTCGTCTTCTACGCCAAGGCACAGCTTGATCTAATCAGTCAAGGAGCGCTGATCTCTGGCTACCCACACCTGAAGGGCTCGCTGGAGACCGTGTTGGCAGTGCTTGCTGTTAGCAGGCTCCTTGATAGGCTCCTCCCTCCCCATCAACAGGAACCCGCTGCCTACACGATCTTAGCACGCTTGCTTGCGTTATTGGAAGAGGGGGTACCGCAGGGCGAACAGACGGCCGTGGCGGCAATGCTGAAGCTCTTCGCCGTGCTCGGTCACCGGCCGCACTTGACCGCATGCGTGCGTTGTGGGAGCGTGCACGGTCCATTTCGTTTTGTCCCGGCGCGGGGAGGAATTGTGTGCACGAAGTGCGAAGGGAAAGGGATCGATATCGGCCGTGGCCTGGCTCTGTCACTGAACGCGCTTATCGATCGGCCGCTGTCGCGAGCGGGGATCGTTCGTTTGGCGGCGGATGATCTTTCACTCACGCGCGAACTGATCGATGCCTACTTGCGCGAGTTGGTTGGCACGTGGCGTCGCGGAGTATGACGTGCATCGCTCAATGCTCCCTTGAACTGGGATGTGCGCTTTATCTATAGTTTCCTATTAGGAGGGTGATATGCGCTGCCAATTACAATCTCCAGAACGGATGTTATTTGATGGTGAGGCGAAGATTGTCGTTGCTCACAGCCCGGAGGGCGAGTTTGCCGTGATGGACGGACATGCCCCGCTTCTTGCGGCACTTGGCCCATCGCCGCTGCGTATAAAGACCGAAGACGAGGAACACGTCTTTGCACTGAGTGGGGGCGTACTGCAGGTGACCACGGATGGCGTAACGATCCTCGCCCATGAGGCGATCCCCTCATGTGAGATCGACCTCGCTGCGGTCAGTGCGCGGAGAGAGGAACTGGCTGGCTCCGAGGCCGCAGCCGCTGATGCATCCCCGGGGGATACAGCCCCAGCGGAGCAAGAGATCGCCTTTCTCGATGTGCAAAAAAAGCTGGGGGCGTATCATGAATAGGCGGGTTGTCGTTACAGGATTGGGCCCGGTCACGCCGATTGGAATCGGGAAGGATGCTTTCTGGGATGCGCTCGTCTCCGGCAAGAGCGGCGTGCGGCGCGTCGATGATTTGATCGATCTTTCCGGGATCGACGTGAAGATCGGTTCCATTGTAGAGGGCTTCGATCCACTTGAGTGTATGGACAAACGGCGTGCGCGCCGGATCGACCGCAGTACCCAGTTTGCCTTGGTCGCCTCTAGACTGGCGCTCGATGACGCTGGTCTATCTCCAGATACTATTCCATCACAGAGGACCGCAGCGATTGCCGGCACCGGAATTGGGGGATTGCAAACAATGGAGGAGAACTTCGCTGCGCTGAACGAATACGGGCCGCATCGTGTCAGTCCGTTCTTCGTTCCCCGCCTGATGCCTAATGCCATTGCCGGAGAGATAGCTATCGAGTATGGCATGCGTGGACCGAACTTCGGCGTGGTCTCCGCTTGTGCCAGCTCCGCACATGCGATCGGGATCGCTTCCGAGCTGATCCGTTCCGGACTGTCCGACGTTGCGGTTGCCGGCGGTTCAGAGGCGGCCCTTGTGCGGATTGCCTACGCCGGATTCACCAAGATTGGAGCCATCTCCAAGCGAAACGAAGACCCGCAGGGTGCATCGCGTCCGTTTGACAAGAACCGCGATGGCTTTGTAATGGGAGAAGGTGGAGGGTTCATCATTCTTGAAGAGCGCGAGCGAGCGCTAGAGCGCGGTGCGCACATCTATGGTGAACTAATGGGATTCGGAATGAGCGCCGATGCAGAGCATATCACGGCACCTGCCGAGGACGGATCCGGTGCAACGCAGGCGATGCAGATGGCGATCGACCGCGCTGGGGCCACAGCTTCCCAGATAGACTACATCAACGCGCACGGCACATCGACCCTCCTCAATGACAAGACAGAGACGCTGGCGATCAAGACCGTCTTCGGCGACGATGCGAAGAACGTGAAGATCAGCTCCACCAAGTCTCAGACCGGCCATCTCCTTGGTGCCGCGGGTGCGGTAGAGGCGATCGCAACTCTGCTATCGATGGAACACGGATTCATCCCCGCTACCCTGAACTACGAGACCCCCGATCCCGAATGTGATCTTGATTACACTCCGCGAAGCGTGGAGAAGAAGATCCAGATCGCCATCAGCAACTCCTTCGGCTTCGGTGGTCAAAACGCTGCGCTTCTCTTCAAGAAGCCTAAATAGCAGGAGATAATGGTCTTTGGACTCCTAGTGATTTTAAGTGATGATCCAGAGATATGATGCCAAACAACGTGTCTCTCGCAAAGACGTAGAACAGTGATGCGTAATGAGTGAAGGGTAATGAGAAAGAGCGAGAGCATTTTTTCGCAAGGGTGCAAAGAGCGCGAGGAAGGGCAAAGAGCGTTGATTGCATGTGGCGCCGGAGTGTAGTAAGCCCTATCCAAGCCACTACACGCTCCCAAAGGAGTTTGCCTGCTCTGTGAAGCTCTACTCCACTGGGACTCCGATGTTGGTCTGTACGTGCAGGCAGCCCCACCCTTGTCCCTGGGGTTTGCCGAAACGGTTTGAGAACGTTGCACACAAGCTATTATGCATGGCAACCTACAACGCCTGTTACGAAATGCACAACGTTTCTGTAGCGTCGGGTCCCGCGCCGGGCGTTGCACTGTGAGTCTGTCGTGGGTATGCCCCAACGTTGCGCTTGGCGAGGTTGATGCTGTAGGCTAGTAGCTGAAGACTGACCGCTGAAAGCCGATATTGTCTTGGCATCTTGAGTGAGTAAAACGAACGGACGAGAGAACAGCGTTCCATCATCTGCTGCGTGGAGTCCGTTATACACTTCAGACAGCGAGAAGCAACGCTTATGAGTAGGGGGAAACGATGTCCGACTTCAGACAACGTTTATCAGAGCCGGGAGTTATTATCGCCGATGGTGCAACCGGTACGATGTTTCAATACAGTGGATTGCCTGCGGGAACCGCTCCCGAACGTTGGAACTTGGAGAGGCCCGAGGCTATCTGTGCTTTGCATCGGAGTTACATAGAGGCAGGGTCGGAGATGATCCTAACCAACACCTTCGGCGGTAGCCGCTTGCGTTTGGAGAAATCAAACTTAGGAGAGCAGACCCGAGAAATAAACACAAGAGCAGCTGCGCTTGCACGTAAGGTGGCGGGAAAGAAGGTGCTGGTTCTCGGAGACATCGGCCCTATCGGAAGGATGCTGATCCCGCTGGGCGATCTGTCTATTCAGGAAGCTACGATCTCGTTCGCCGAGCAGGCAAGCGCCTTGGCTATGGGGGGAGTAGATGCCCTTTTCATCGAGACGATGAGCGATATCAACGAAGCGATCGCAGCCGTACACGGAGCAAAACAGGCCACGGACCTGCCAATTCTTGTATCGATGAGTTTTGACACGCACGGGCGCACGATGATGGGGGTAAGGCCAGAGGAAGCAGCGCTCAAATTGTGGGCTCTGGGGGTCGATGTGATAGGGGCCAACTGCGGTCGCAGCCTGTCAGAAAACCTGGAAGCTGTAAAGAGAATGAAAGCGGCTGTACCCAACGCAACGTTTCTGGCTAAACCAAACGCCGGGCTACCGCACGTGGAGAGCGGAACATCGGTCTACGACGTTACCCCTGAGATAATGGCAGAATACGCCGTCAGGTTTGTTTCCCTGGGGGTAAAAGTATTCGGAGGCTGCTGTGGGAGCACCCCTGCTCATATCAAAGCGGCTGCAGCAGCAATTCATACCTTAGTTGAGTGATTCCTTTGCTAGATTCTTTGGCATTTCTAGAAATCAGAAGGGATCTAGTATTGTGTTTTACAGATGACGCGCCTACTGTTGTCCAGTGAAGCTCCCCGCCTTGTAGGCGGGGAGCTTCACTGGTTCCTCGACGACCAGTGGGCTGCGAAGACAGCGGACTCCGTTTGCGTCTTGTCGCGATTCATCCTGCTCTCCTCTTGGGTCAAGGTCTTTACCACCGGAACAAGTGTGAATTAAGACAGTTAGAACCCTTAGGTCTTCCAGAATGTTCGGATGGGCACTGAGTAGAGTCCATCACCGAATCCGGAGCTCATCTCCCCATATTAGGCGTCCAATTGCAGGTTTAGGCGGCGGCTACTTGAAGGGTTGCGTATCGGGTGACTGAAACGTACGACGAGAACTCCGGGGACGCAATGCAGCATAATAGGCTCGGGTTGGGCCTAATCCGCCCCGCATCATGCTGCTAAGAAGTAATCATGGTGGAACTCATGCTGCAGTAGCCACGTGATTTCTGCAGGGTGACATCAGATGTATGATCGCGGTATGGATATTATCGACAACGACGGGCTCCGGAAGAAGCTTATCAAGCTGGATCCGATACGACTGACGGACACTCTCCTCTATATTTCTTCCGGGACGGAAAAGGGTACCGAAGACCGCGTTTCTGTAGCATTGTAATCCACTCGGCCAGCCAGACAAGTCGTCCACAATATTGCGGGTTGGAACGTGTGTTCAGCGTGGCGGACCACCTGCCGCGCCACAGAAGAGTGCGATACTCTCTCCTAGAACTGCGTAATGAACCGCAGATCATTTCCGAAGAAAAGGCGGATGTCATCAATCCCGTAGCGGAGCATCGCCATTCGCTCAATCCCGAGGCCGAAGGCGAATCCAGTCACTACCTCCGGGTCGTACCCGACGTTTGTCAGTACGGCCGGATCGACCATTCCCGCCCCCATGATCTCCAACCAGTCTTCCGCGCCTGGAGCACGCATGTGCACCTGTACCGAGGGCTCGGTGAACGGGAAGAAATCGCCCGATAGCCGCATCTCGTATCCCTCGCCGAAGAATTCGTGGATGAATGCCTCCAATAGGTACTTCAGGTTGGCAAGCGAAAGGCCTTCTTCGATCCACAGTAGCTCAACCTGATGGAAGACGGGGGAGTGGGTAGCGTCCTGGGTGTCGCGACGGTAGCAGCGGCCGGAGCAGATGATGCGTACCGGCGGTTTGGTGTTCTCCATTACCCTCACCTGCACCGGCGAGGTGTGCGGCCGCAGGAGCATCTTATCGTCGATGTAAAAAGTGTCCCAATCGTCGCGTGCGGGGTGATCTGCTGGGATATTCAGCGCCTCAAAGTTGTGGTACTCATCTTCGATCTCCGGACCGGCGGCGACGTCGAATCCCATGCGCATGAAGATCGACTCGATCTCCTGTTGCACCTGCGTCAACAGGTGTTTGTGCCCTATGGAACGGTAGACGCCAGGGAGGGTGAGGTCAACCCGCTCGCGGACGATTTGCTCATCGAGCGCCGCGTGGGAGAGCTCCTCCTGGCGGATGGCGAATATGGCGGTCGCGTTCTGCTTCAGCTCGTTTAGGAGCTTCCCTGCGGTCGCCCGCTCGCTAGAATCAATCTGTCCCAGCAGTCTGAACAGGTCTCCGATTCTCCCCTTTCGTCCGAGGAACTCTACGCGGAATACCTCCAGGGCATCGAGATCGCTCAAGTTAGGAACCTGTTTAGAAAGATCGTCCTTTACATGGGAAATTCGCTCACGCAACTCTGTTAGCTCAATCATGGCGTGATTCTACAGAGCGGGTGCAGCTTTGACAAGGGGATGCGCGGGACGTATCCTCGTTTCCTGAGATCCATGCTGCACGATGGGGCGGCAACACATAGGGGGAAACCGATGAACTACAACGAGCGTCGCGGGGCACTTGCAGAGAAACTCGATGCTGATGCCTTCTTGGTCTTCAATATGGAGGGCTCTGATAGCCCGAGCATGTACTACCTGACTGGTTTCACCGGCGAAGGGGCGCTTCTCGTATCGAGTAAGCGTACCCTTCTGATCACTGATTCTCGCTACACGGAGCAAGCGGGGCGTGAGGTCCCAGATATCCCCCTGCACCAGGTGACGGGATCGTACCTCGATGAGATGGCCGCTGCGATCAAAGAGAACCGGATTGGTCGACTGGCGCTCTCTGGTGCGCGGATGGCTTACTCCACGGTCGAGAAGCTTCGCCAGAAGGCGAGCGTTGAGATCGTTGTCACTGAGGATCCGGTGAATGACCTGCGGCGCGTGAAGGATGCTGAGGAGATTACGCGCATAAGGGCAGCAGTCAATCTGACTGAGGAATCGCTTGAACAACTAGTGGGAGAGATCAAGGTAGGTATGAGCGAGCGCAAACTTGCCCTGCGCCTGGAGTTCATCATGCGCGAGAAGGGGGCTGAGCAGGTGGCGTTCGACCTGATCGTTGCTGCGGGGGAGAACGCGGCTTTGCCGCACTATCAGCCCGGCGAACGCACCCTGAGATTGGGCGACTTGCTTCTGTTCGATATCGGTGCCAAGCTGGATCGATACTGCGCGGACATGACACGCGTCTTCTCCGTGGGAAAGCCGACGGCGAGAGCACAGGAGATCTACGATATCGTCCTTGCGGCCAACAAAGCAGGTATCGCCGCCGTCTCGGCTGGAGCCAATGGGAAAGTGGTCGATGCTGCGGCACGCGATCTGATCACTTCCGCGAGCCACGGGGAACACTTCCAGCATGGTCTTGGGCATGGTGTCGGATTGGAGGTGCACGAGGGTCCACGCCTGTCGCCGCTGAGTACAGATATCCTAAGAGCGGGGATGACGGTCACCGTGGAACCGGGGATATATCTGCCCGGATTCGGAGGGGTGCGAATCGAGGATCTGACGGTCGTTACCGCAAACGGGTGTGATGTGCTGACGTCCTTCCCCAAAGAGGAGCTGGTGCAAGTTGGTTAGGGTTAAGGGCCGCTACGTCGCTCTTGCCCTACTCTTCTTCGCTATTGGGCTGATTGGGGGCTGTTCGCTCCTGGAGAGCGGCCCAGTGGCGCAGTTTGATGTGCAGCCGGTCGTAATCTACGCTGGAACGAACGTCACATTTGATGGTTCCGCCTCCTACGCGCAGACTGCGGTCATTTCTTATCACTGGTTGTTCGGTGATGGCAAGGAGGCTGACGGGCAGAAGGTGGATCACTCCTATGCCGAGGCGGGAACCTACACCGTTACTCTCAAGGTGCACGACAGTGCGGGAGCGATGGCGTCCACGAAGAAGGAGATCGTCGTTTACGCCCAGAGCGGGAGCGTCGTATTTCAGGATGACTTCTCCGATGGTGAGACGGCGCTCGACCGCTGGCAACTCGATCCGCAGTGGGCGAGTGCCGGAGAGGGGACGGTGGAGAACCTCGGTGGCGCTCACGGCTACGTGCTGCACATCCACAGCGGAGGCGATCGCTGGCAACGACGCTACGTCAGTGTGGACCTGCCGCCATTGAGGGTTGGTCAAGAGCTCGTCTTCTCGTGCGAGGCGATGATGAGCAAAACGAAGGATGACCAGATGCTCGCCATCTACCCGTTGCGCAAGTCGCTCGATGCGCCCACTCCATCCCTTCCCTACTACTTGTTTACCGACATTGGAGACGGAGCACAGATCCATGAGGTCGACTCGTACGGGACGGACATCAGGCACCCACTGTCGTTCGTGCCCGGTGTTTACCTGTGGTACACGTACAAGTTTGTCTTCTCTCCGGATGGCTATGAGTTCTACGTAAACGATGTACTGTACGCTTCTGGCAAGAGCGGAGCGATGGTGAAAGACGGAGGAGAGTGGCTGATCGTCCTTGGTGATGAGAGCCACGAAGAGTCGTGTAGCGCCTATTTCGATTCTATTGAGCTTCGCGTACAGGAGTGAAGCCGACAGCTAATCACCACGAAGGGCACGAAGGGTAAAGACGAAGCGCTTGAGGCTGCTCTGCCTTCGGAGTGTCGGTCCGTTCTTACTGGTTGCTCACTTCTTGATCCTGTTTGCGCTATAATGGGGTCACTATGGCAGTTGTGAACAAGATTGGCAAGGTGATGAAGCGCAATCATGCCCTCGTTAGCTTCGATCAGGGGCGGGTTGCCCACGCGATCCGGCGGGCAGCGGACTCAATCGGTGGGTTCGAGCAGGATTATCTGGAAGGGATCAACGATAGGATTTTCGCTGCCGGGCTAAACGATGACGGAATCGCGGCGTTTCTTTCCGATCTAGTTGTTGTTGTCCTAAACGGTGATCCGCATCACTTGGTGGCCAACTTCCCACCAACAATTGAGGAGATCCAGGATGTTGTGCTGCACGTCCTACACAGCACGGGTTTCACACGTGCCGCGGACGCATATACTGCGTTCCGCTGGGGACACCACTGGGTACGGCAGGGCGCGATAACGCAGGAGCAGTTCGTCCGCAACGGGTATCCGCCTTCGCAGATGGAGCCTCTCTTGGAGTGGAACCGTGCACATGGGTGCGACACTGTTGAGGATCTGAACGAGATTGTCAGAAGCGGAAAGATCAAACCGTTGATCGATGAATCCCTGGGAGCGTACGAGTCTTCCCTTGATGCCGCCGCGGCACGGGTGGTTGAGCGTATCGAAGCCGGAGATGAGATCAAGATGATCTGGGTGAGTGGACCTTCATCCTCGGGGAAAACAACGACCACGGTCAAGTTGACCGATCGGTTGCGCCGGAAGGGTCTGCGCTTCCTCATGCTGAATCTCGACGACTATTTCTGGCCGCTGATAGAGCACCCGAGCGATTGGATAAACGACCGCAATTACGAGACACCAGAGGCACTCGACATTCAGCTTCTGAACGCGCACCTGCGTGCTTTGCTCGCCGGTGAGACTATCGATAAGCCGGTGTACAGCTTCAAGGAGGGGCGGCGCTCGGGGACGAAGAAAGTGTCGCGCGAGCCGGACCAGATTCTTCTCCTCGACTGTCTGCACGGCTTCTACCCACCGCTGATCGAGGGGATAGATTCTCAGCTTATCTTCCGGCTGTACATCGAGGCGATGAATCCGCTCTACGAGAGCGTGGTGATGAAGCCGCTGGTGGAGATGGATTGGAGCGGGGAGCGACTCACCCGCTTCGAGGATGTGCGCCTGCTGAGGCGATCGCTGCGTGATGTTGCCCACCGCAATCATCCCCCACTCTCCACGCTCCTACATTGGCACTACGTGCGCCAGGGTGAGCTGTTCTCCATCATCCCGCTCAAGGGTCTGGCCGATTACGTGGTGAATGGAGGGATGCCGTTTGACCTTGCCGCGCTGAAGCCGTTCTTATCCGGGAATGACAGCATCTGGCCCGAGCCGAGTAGCCTCGATCAGTACGCATCGTTTCTTGATGCCCGTATCCGCTACCAACGGGTGAGCAAGCTTCTCGACGCGATCGTCGGCCTAACTATGGATCAAGTGAACGACCTCTCGCTCATCCCCGGTGATGCAGTCGTGCGGGAGTTTATCGGCGGGAGCACGGTGCAGATTCCACACAATGAGTGAGGTGACGTGAGATCATATGCCGGCGAATCTGACAGCCGATTTCCTGAAAGCGCGTAACGAGCTACATGCGGCGAAGGATCCACAAGCAAAGCTTGCGGCGCTCGAGAAGATGCTTGCCACCATCCCCAAGCACAAGGGGACGGACCATATGCAGGCCGACATCAAGCGCCGGATCGCCAAGCTGAAGGAACCACAAGGTAAATCGTCGCATCACAAGGGACCGCAGCTTGATCACATCGAGCGCGAGGGGGCAGGACAGGTTACTCTCCTCGGTCCGCCGAATAGCGGTAAGTCGAGCCTCCTTGCAACGTTAACTAACGCCCATCCCGAGGTCGCTGACTATCCGTACTCCACCGTTTTGCCCCTTCCGGGGATGATGGCTTTCGAAGATGTGCAGATTCAGCTTGTTGATCTGCCGCCGATAAGCGCGGAATTCAGCGAGTCCTGGCTGTACAGCCTCGTGCGTCAATCAGACTTCTGCCTCCTCACCCTCGATGGGAGCGCGCAGGTCGACGAGCTTGTTGATGCTGTGGAAGAGGTCATCTTTCTCCTCGAGGAACACCACATAAGGCTCGTGGAGAAAGGGAAGAATGTAGAGGAGGAGATGCGCGTGCGTGATGTGCCGTGCCGGATTGTCCTCACTCGGGGTGATCTGGGTGATGTTGCCGCGAGGGTGGAGGAGCTTTCCGATCTCTTTCCAGTGATCGTTGTCTGCCCAGTGGACGGGACTGGGCTCGATACACTGCGCGAACAGGTATTCGTTGCTCTTGACCTCATCCGCGTGTACACGAAACTACCGGGGAAGCCTGCGGACATGGTGCAGCCGTACGTTCTCCCCGCGGGGAGCATGGCGCTCGATGCTGTGCGCGCCGTACACCGCGAGTTCGTTGATCGCCTCAAGTACATTCGTGTGTGGGGGTCCGGCCGGTTCGACGGCCAGCAGGTTCCAACGACGCACGTGCTGGCTGACAAGGACATCATCGAGATTCACCTAAGCTAGAGCTGCTCGGGATTGATGTCAATATCAACGGTGTTCCTACCCTTGCCGGGGATATCCGTGCGTACGCGCGCACATGCCTCTCGCACAACGCTGCCATCCCTCCCCTTGATCAGGACGACATCTTGTCCGTGCTGCCTTGGGTGAGGTGCTGGGCCGATGACTTGTACGTCGTACTCGCTCAGCATTTTGCTCAAGCGATCGGCGCTTCTTGCATGAGGGATGATGATTCGCGCCAGATGGGAGAAGGGGGGATAGAACATGGCCTCGCGTTCGGCGATCTCGCGTGCGTAGAGCAGGTCGTAGTCTCCGCGGATGGCGGCGGCAACTGCAAAATGGTCTGGATAGCTCGTTTGGACAATCGCATCCCCTCCTTCATCAAGGCGCCCAAACAGACCGGTGAGGTACTGATACGTTCGCTCAGCGGCACGGAAGTCCGGTCGGGCGAGGATTGCGTCTGATCCGATAGCTGCTGCCAGACCGAGGCCACGGATGATTGGCCCCTTTGTGGCAAGCGGTGTACCGATGATGATCTGTGCCGCGCCTTCGATTTCTGCTTCCGCGCGTGTTACTGCTGTCTTGTTGGCAAGAGACGCTCCGTCGATGCGCGCGATGCGCGCGTTTGGGAAACGCACCCTCATCTCTTCTTCGATGCGTTCGCTGCCGATTCCGACGAAGCGTAGGCTGCGCCCGCCGCAGTTGGGACAAGTCATGCGTGGCTGCGCGATCCCGCATACGCGGCACACGAGCTGTGCCGAGCGTACATCATAGGTCAGGTTGGCGCCGCAATGCGGGCAGCGAAGCGGTTGACCGCACTTCTTGCACAGTACTGCTTGAAAGTGACCACGGGCGTTTACCCCGATCAATACACGTTTCCCCGCAGCTAACGCTTCGGCAATCGCATCGAGTAGTGCATCGCTCAGTGTGCCCTTCTCCTTGCTCATGTCGATGATCGTTGCGTCCGAGCCCTCCTGTACCACAGGATGGCGAGTCAGGCGCATCTCTCCCGCCTGTGCGCGATAGAAAGTCTCGATCGAAGGTGCACCCGATCCGAAGATCGCTCGGATGTCGTTTCTCGTTGCCACCACATCGCGAGCGTGGTAGTGGGGGGTCATCTCATCCTGTTTGTACGAACGGTCCTGCTCCTCATCGACGATTACCAGGCCGAGGTCAGAAAAGGGGAGGAAGAGGGCCGAACGCGTTCCGACAACAACACGCGATCTGCCGTGCAGGATATCATTCCATACACATCCCTTCTCTCCCTCGGCAACTCCGCTGTGATAGAGAGCGACGGGGACGGAGAGGGATCGCTGTAGATCGGCGAAGATGCCGCGTGCGATGAGGATCTCCGGTGCGAGCAGGAGGACGGACTCACCCGACGCGAGAGTCTCCTCGATTGCCTTAACGTATTCACCTATTCGGGAGCGAGAAAAGAGGAGGGTGTGGTCCTTCCCAGCGGTTGTCGCCTCCTTCGCTCTTAAACCTTCCGGAGATGTCATCTGCGGGAACGTAGACCGCGCCTGAGCTTCCTCGATCAAGCCAAGGTTGAGTAGACGGTTGATGGCGCTGTTGGGTGTGTGTAGCTTCTCTTTTAGATCGGTCTCCGCGCAGGGACCAGGCCTTGCCAGGAGAAAACGGAGTACCTCCGCCTGTCGGGGCGCACGCACGGCGCGTGATTCGATGTTCATCGCAATCTCATCCAGCTTTCCCGTAGCTTGCAGGTGTCTTTCTCTGCGGGTGTTTGCTGTGCGTGGCAGGAGGCGATTGACAAAGAGGCCCGGTGAAGAAAGATAGTGCGCGGCTGTTTCCAGGCAGAAAGAGAACGTGTCGGGAGTGAAGGATGGATCTGGTTGAACACTCAACACCGGCTCCAACGGCCCGGGATGGTCGCTCTTCTCTGCTAGCGACTGGACGATTCCCGCTTTCTCCCTGCCATGGAAGCGAACGATGACACGCACGCCGCCGGCGATCTTTTCCAGGAGATCATCGCCAACCGCAAAATCGAACGGATGATCGATGGGAAGAGAAAGGAGGACGCGCGCGATCACGGTGCTGCATGCTCCAAATATGTGAGCACTCCTCGTACCGACATGGCAAGCTCGGGGCGCAGAGCCTCATCGAATCCGGGTGGAACGAGGCTTGGGTCGGCAAGTACGCTATTGATAAGATCGGAAGCGGAGATCTTCTCACGTAGTGCGTCGATCTTATCCGTCCAGCGCTTGAGTAGATCAGCGTAGCTTGCCAGGAGCCTATCGGCATCATCTCCTGGACCAAAGTGGGTGTAGAAAATTTGCTTTGGGCAGAGAGAGCGGAGCCGCTCGATCGTCTGCAGGCTCAGCTCCAAGTCGAAGCTCGGTGGAGGGGTTGTGCAGTAGAGTTCCCCGTCGCGGAACGCACCCGCCGCGTCGCCGGCAAAGAGCATGCGTTCTTTGGGTTCGAAGAAGCAAAGGTGATGCGGGGCATGGCCGGGAGAGTATATTGCCTCAATGATGACTCCATCTCCCAGATCGAAACACTCACCGTCATCTGCCTCGTGCACGCGCTCTGCGTCGATCGGGATCGCCTCCCCATATAGAGCGAACATCTCTCCAGTTGCCTTGCGCACGCTCTCCACCAGACGTGTGGGATCGATCAGGTGTCTCGCCCCGCGTGGATGGACGATGACTGAGGCATGCGGATATCTGCGCGCGAGCTCTCCTGCACCTCCGGCGTGATCGAGGTGGACATGGGTGACGAAGATGTACTCGAGCTGCATGGCCGGCAGTGCTTGCATGATGTACGGAGCAGATAGGGACGTTCCCGTTTCGATCAGAGCATGTTGCGTGCCTTGCAGGTAGTATGCCGCGCCGGCGCGCATCCTGCCGAATTGGTGTGTATCGATGATTCTAGGAAGGGACAACGAGATCACCTCGATAGCGATTCTACATAAGGCCGAGCTTGAACGCGATAACTAGGGCGATACTCCCCACAACACAACTGATAACGCTAACAATGGAGCCACTTCTAAGCCAGCGTCTGAACGTCACTGGCTTCCCCATATTATCCGATAGGGAGACAACGAACACGTTTGCTGCTGCTCCGATCGGCGTCATATTGCCTCCAAACCCGACTCCGAGAGCAAGAGCCCACCACAATATGTCGACAGGAATCCCTTGGCTTGCCAGCCCTTTCAAGATTGGCAACATGGCGATAGTAAACGGGACGTTGCTAAGCACCCCCGAGGCAATGGCACTCACCCACAGAATGACAAGCGCAGTGAGAAGCATTCCGTGCTTTGTTAGCAGACCAATTCCGTTTCCTGCGATGCTAAGCATTCCCCCTGCCTCTAATCCCCCCACAATGACAAACAGGGACATGAAGAATAACAGTACATCCCAATGGATATCACTTAAGAGTTGATTAAGTTTTGGCTTGATCCACAGAAGCCCCAGACAGGCCCCAATCAACGCAACCAGACCAGGTTCAAGACCGATCCGGTCGTGAATGAAATAGAGGAGAATTGTTATCCCTAGCACCTTCAACATGCGGGATGTAGTGAGGGGATCGGTGATTGCGCGTCGTTCATCCATTGCCAAAAGGCGGTCGACGTTCTCTGGCTTACTAGCGAGGACGGACCGGAAGATGAAGAGAAGCATCAGCTGCGCGATGATCCAAACCACTACAGTGATCGGTGCTAGATGAGTTAGGAAATCCGTAAAACTGAACCCAGCGGCTGATCCGATGAGAATGTTTGGTGGGTCTCCGATCAACGTTGCCACTCCGCCGATGTTGGAGAGCAGGACCTCGCTCACTAAGAATGGGATAGCAGATACCTTCAGGATGTCGGCCATGGAGAGAGTCACCGGAACCATAATAATGATTGTCGTGACGTTGTCTAAAACCATCGATACAAGGCTGGTGACAAGCCCGAGGTAAACCAACAGGACCCACAGCTTTCCTCTGGCGAGTTTGGCGGCTTTTACCGCCATGTACTGGAAGAAACCGGTCTCCTTAAATAGACCGACCACAATCATCATGCCTAACAGAAGCGTGATTGTGCCAAAATCGATTGCCTCGACTGCTTGATGCATGTCGTAGAACGACAACCAGGTTCCAACAGCGATCATCAACACCGCGCCGGATAGAGCCACAATTGTACGGTGAATCTTGCCTGACAAGATCCCCACGTACGTGACTACAAATAACAATGTCGATATGATGAGCGGTCCAGTTACCAGATTGTGCATGTGGCGCTCATCGTACAATATGCGCATCCGGTGTGCAACACGCACAGAAGAGGGTACAGGTAGGAGCCATCGGCTAATTGGGTGTCAGTTATCGGACAATGGCAAAGCCGTTCTTGCTTCAAGCCGATGGACAACCGGTACCTGCTGCGATGGCTTTCTCGCAGCTCAGGCAGCGAAGAAGCAAAAAACAGGCGAGCCCGATACTCGGGACTCGCCTGCGGAGGCGCGCCTATAGGGCACAAGGAGGTGTAGAGTCTACAGGCGCAACACAATAAGGAGGTGGTAGTTGTTGTTCATGTGCACGCTCTTCCTTTGTAGCTGGATCCGACGAAGATCGGCATGCATTCTACGTGTGATATGGTTTGGCGGCTCTGGAAAGATAGCTCATGTGTAGATAGATCGTTAGCAATTACCCCCAGATCTTCTCCTGTTTTCCGTTGCCGGTGCGCTTGCAAGCGCCCGAAGAGAAGCAGATAAAGAGCACCATCCAGAGCCGCCTTGTTGAACTCTTCCATCCTACAAGCAGCGTAGCATCTGTTGCTTGAAAGGTAAACAATCAGTAATTGAATAAAAAAGGAGTGATAAGAATACTGTACATTATTGGAGAGACGACACGCATTCCATAAACATGAAACCCTACGAGGGTAAGAAACCATACATGCTGGAATAATAAACAAGGATGCCGCGAATATCCGCTGCATAACAAGACTTGCTAACAACACCACAAATGTGGATGTCACTTTCGGCGGCTCGGCGACCATAGATTCCTCCCTTTAGGCCCGTAGCTTTGCGTCCCCAGCTTTCGCTTGAGTTTGCTATTATCGAGTAATAGTTACTTGTAGCACAAAACGCGTTCGAAGTCAAGGGTGCTCGCCCTGCTGCAGTGACCGTGTTACATTTATCAGTTAGAATACCTTGGTAGTGAGACTTGCTTCGCGGAGTTAGGGATGCGAAGAGCTGAAGATAACTGAACAAGGATGGGAGATGTGTGAAGAAATGCTACGTTCAATGAACAGCATGCTAGCAACAGCGGCCAAGGTCGTGCGTGCAGGGCCAATATGTGATGAGTGCCTAGGGCGCACGTTTGCCAAGCTAGGGCACGGCCTAGCTAATGGAGAGCGTGGACACGCGTTGCGTACGGTCCTTTCCATGCATGATGTTCACGGGAAGAACGGAACATGTTGGGTCTGTGGAGGAGCTTTCGAGCACATCGAGGAGTGGGCTAAACGCTCGCTTGCCATGAGCGAGGGAACGGAATTCGACACGTACCTCTTTGGTGTTAAGCCTACGCCGCGCATCATCCAAGGGGAGAAGTTGTTTCTTGAGCGGTTTCCCACCGACACGTACGAGCCGCTCAAGCATGCCTTCAACAGGGAAGTGGGAAAGGCATTCGAGACGCTCGCCGGCCATGCCACGGTCGATCTTTCCCGCTCCCACTTGTCGTTTGTGATTGACCTTTCGGCTGACCTGATCAACCTCAAGGTGCGTTCGCTGTATGCCTACGGGCGCTATCGGAAGCTTGTGCGCGGAATTCCGCAGACCCGCTGGCCCTGCCGTAAGTGCAAAGGGGTGGGTTGCGCAGCGTGCAACTTTACGGGCAAGCAGTATCCCGAATCGGTAGAGGAGCTGATTGCAGCCCCGTTTCTTGTGGCAGCGGGTGCTGATGAGGCGCATCTGCACGGTGCTGGGCGTGAGGACATAGATGCGCGTATGCTCGGTAGCGGTCGACCGTTCGTTCTTGAGGTCGTCGCGCCGCACGTTCGCAGCATTGATCTTGTAACACTGAGAGAGCAGGTGAACACGACGGAGGTAAGGAAGGTCGAGGTGACCGATCTTCACTTTGTCTCGCGCGATACGGTCGCCCTCGTCAAGGAGACGCATGCTGAGAAGACATATCGGGCTCGAGTCTCCCTTGCGTCCCCTGTGGATAAGGAGCGACTGCTCTCCGCTGTCTCCTCACTTGTTGGTCAGATAGACCAGCGAACGCCGCGCCGCGTGGCGCATCGCCGTGCCGACCTTGTGCGTATCCGTCGCCTGATCGATGCGGAGGCGACGATCGTCTCCCCGCAAGAGGTGGAGCTTGTCCTGCGTGGGGAAGGTGGTCTATACATCAAGGAACTTGTCTCCGGTGATGAGGGAAGGACGTTGCCTAGCCTGAGTGGAGTCCTCGGCGTAGTGGCACTGGTCACGGAACTTGACGTGATCGATGTTGCCGCCGCAGCCTTCCCGGATTCGGTTTGAAGATCACCCTGCACGTAGCGTAAAATTTGTCTATGCAGTTGAGGAGATCGTCGACATGAGAGAAACAACAGAGCGAAAGCCGACCGCGGATGGGCTAGTTTCATCCGATACGTTTGATATTCTCAACGTATACTTTCGTGAGATCGCACGCTTTCATGTCTTTTCCCTGGAAGAGGAGCGTGAAGTAGCACGCGCCATGAATGATGGGATTGATGGAGCGCGCGAGCGGTTGATCACTGCCAATCTGCGGCTTGTGGTGAAGATTGCCAAGGAGTATGTTGAGGTCGGTCTTCCTCTCCTTGACCTGATCCAGGAAGGAAATGTTGGTCTGATTGAAGCAGTCGATCGCTTTGATGTGGAGCGTGGCTACAAGCTGAGCACGTATGCCTCCTGGTGGATCAGGAGGGCGATTCTGACTGCGCTCACCGACTACTCACGTATGATCCGAATACCCGACTACCTGTTCCGTGCCCTTCGCCGATTGGAGCAGATGCGTGCGCTCGGTCGTGAGGGCACTTCGAGTGACGAAGAGATCACCAAAGCACTGGGAATGTCGGTCGATCGCCTGCGACAGATAGAAAAACAGGTGAGTGAGATTACCTCTCTCGACCGCGTGCTTGGAGGCGAAGGGGAAGAAGTGCTGGAGGACATCATCGAGGATGAGTCAGCTCTTTCTCCCGAACGTGAGGCTCTCCGTCTTCTCTTCCACGATGAACTAGAAGGTGTACTAGACACACTCCCGGCACGGCAGGCGTTTGCCTTGCGACTGCACTACGGGATCGAGGACGGGTTCCCGTACAACCTGGCCGAAGTGGGGAGAATCATGTCAATCAGCCGCGAGCGGGCACGCCAGCTCGTGAAGCTGGGTATGAGCCACATCAGTGAAACCTGGGGCCAGCGAGCCCTCGACTTCTATCGCGGTCTCTTGAGCGATTGATCGCCACCTTACCGCGAACATGCGTTGCACAGGTTCTCAAGAGCCCAGGGAGCGGGCTTCCGTAAAATGGCACTTCGGACCCGGATCTCGTTCCTCATGAGAAACTCCGAAGAGCTTTTCCCGTAGTTCTTCCTGCGTTACCTGTATCCTCAGTACTGGTAGTGGTAAAAGGATCACACGCTGGACTTGATTTGTGCTCGCCTAACTGTACACTTAGAAGACCAGTTTAAGGGAGGCATCAAGGTGTTCAAGAGAGCTATTCCTATTACCCAGGCACGTCACGAACTTAGCCGTCTTCCGGAGGAGTTTTCCGCCGATGATACATCCGATGCGATAGCAATTACGCGTCGCGGAAAGCCGGTATTGGCTGTCCTGCCATGGGATTTATACGACAGCTTGGTAGAAACCCTGGAGATCCTTAGCGATGAAGATCTTATGGTGGCTGTGCGGCAGAGTATCAAGGAGATACAGGCAGAAGGGCTTATCTCGTGGGATGAAGCAAGGAGTGCTCTTTAGTTGATGATGCTTCCCTATCGAGTGTTCCTTACGCCGCAAGCGCGGCTCATGCTCCAGTCAATCAGTGATCGACGAGTCCGTGACATGATTGTTTGTCGCATCGATGAGCTATCCAAGGAGCCAACAAAGAAAGGCAAGGCACTGGTCGCTGAGCTTGCCGGCTTTCGCAGCTTGCGTGTTACCAGATATCGTGTGCTCTACAAAGTAGATCAGGAAAGGGTAATCATTGTTGCGGTGGGAATTCGGAGGGAGGGTGATACCAAGGACATCTACGCACGGGCGAAGAAACTGCTCAGGCTGAAATTGATTGAGCTTCCTGACGATAAGTAAGAAGAAGGATAGGATGCCGGTGTACGTATATGGCGGCCTCCAGCTTCTAGACCTGATCCAGGAAAAGAGCGTTGGCCTGATTGAGGCAGTCGATTGCTTCGAGGTGCAGCGCGGCTACAGCTTGAGCACGTACGCCTCTTTCGTGCCAGTGCGTTAGCTGGACCAAGTGAGTGGCTCCGTTGTGAGGGAGACCTCATGGGCCCGTCACACACGAAGACGCAATGTACGCCAGGGAGAAGTGACGCCATGCAACTAGAGTGGACCGTGTCGCAAGCTCGTCTCTACCAGCTGTACGCCACTGGATTGCACGCAAGAGACTATCCAACGGGTGCTGCGGGAATTTCCGCTTAGGTTGAAGGTCTTCACTCCAACTTCCGAATTATGCTGCAATCTTCTCCATTGATTCTGCCTGCTACGTGACTTGATGGCGAATCGCTTGGTGATCTCATTACCGATATTCTCCGTTCTGTAATTGGGTTGAACGTTTTCTCGTGTTGATTTTTCTGTCCAGTAGTGCTATGGTGAAATTGTTTCCGTCTTAAGGTAAAGCGGAAAGAAAAGGGGCAGGAGGCGATGAGATGGTGACCCTTAAACTAGGAGGCTGGTCGCGGCAAATAAAGATTGCTGGGCTTATTGTTCTTGCATTAGCGCTCTTAACTGCGCTCGGCGGCTGTGCGTGGATACAGAATTGGCTTAAACCAAGTCCTCCTACTGAATTAGAACTCATAAGTGAGGAGGAGGCTGGGACGATCCTCGACACACAAGTTGCTGGGCTGGAGACATACGAAAGGTTTAAAGAGCAGGAGAATCCTGATGCTCTAGGAAACACTGTCAGTTGGCTTAGAACCCAACCCGAGGTTTCAGATAGCCGTGTAGCTCCGGATGGGAACATTTCAATCCTATACGAATGCAGATTAATAGGCACTTTATTGATTCATACAGCCACTCCGCCTGATACGGGAAGTTCTATAAGTTCTGTTGTATATGGTACTCCTAAGACGTTCAGTCCTCGGGAAAATCTTGTCTCTTTAAGAAGTACTTCGGCTACATCACCGGGCAACAAAAGAGCCATAGTTCTCTTACCTTTTCAAAGGCTAAGCAGGAAAGTAGACACGAATAGGCTTATTGCTGATCTAAAATCAGCAGGGTATAGCGTTGACGGACCATTCGTTAATGACGAAGTTACAATTGACCGGATGCAAACATTAAATCAATATGGTGTCATCTACATCATCACCCACGGAGGGCTTGCTGCTGATCTACCCTTTCACCCACTCTCTAATCAGGTTGAAATCTCGACCGGACAGGAGGCCTATCCAAGCTCGCTAATGGCAATATGGAATGGCCTTGTTACAGAGATGAAACCTGGCATTGGGATCGTGACGGATCAGGAGACTGAAGTGTCCTATTTTTGCGTTTTTGGGAGCTTTATAGATAACATTTCCTACCTTAATAGTTTAATAATTGCCAATGCATGTTACTCATTTGCAAATGATTCCCTAGCTGATGCATTTCTAAAATCAGGCGCTGCTGCCTATTTCGGATGGACTTCCATAACGGGTAATTATTTCATAGATCAAGTTACTAGAGCGATGTTTGACCTTGCAGTCAAACCTAATCGTGGGGTAATAGAAGCGTACAATATGCCTTATTCTTTTGAGAGTTTAGGCACTTATTCGATTAACAAATTATTCCCTGGGACTTATTACAAGGATAAGAATGAGGATGGACATGTACGTTTGTGTTATTCCAATGAGATATGTGGGGGAGATGAAGGTGATAGAGGTGCTGAGACGGATTTTGAAACGGATTTCAAGTACAAGCTGAAAGGTGGCCTCAGTGACCTTGTTCTCAATCCTGAGATTAGTCCCCCTCCACTGGGGCCAAGTGAGGGCAAGATCACCTTTGTGTCAGGCCGGGATTCTCAGGGAGGGATCTACGTGGTAAACGCAGATGGAAGCAATGTGCGCAGGCTCCGCTCTGGTGGTCAGGATCCTGCTTGGTCCCCTGACGGCACGAGAATCGCGTTCAGTACGGCAGGTGCGGCATCACTAGGGATAATCTATGTGATGAATAGTGATGGAAGCGACGTGCGTAAACTGGTCGATGAAGTCCATGGGTGTCAAGGAATAGCCTGGTCACCTGACGGCGCGAGGATTGCTTTTGCATCATCGCCATCACAATTGGACAGCCCTGAGATCTACGTGATGAATGCCAACGGGACAAATTTGCATAATATCACTAATTATTGGGCTGAGGACGTGTCCCCAACATGGTCACCTGATGGCACAAAGATTGCCTTTGAGTCCTACCGAGACGGTGACTACGATATCTATGTGATTGACGCTGATGGAGGGAACGTACGAAGGCTCACCTTTGCCCCCTATAGCCCTCGGGCTGCTAGAGAGCCCGCTTGGTCCCCCAATGGCGGCAAAATCTCCCTCAGTATCGGTTTTAACATCTATGTAATCGATGCTGATGGTAGCAGCCTTCGGCAGGTAACGAACACCGGCATGGATAACAGTCCTGCTTGGTCACCCGATGGTACGAGGATTGCGTTCGTATCTTGGCGTGACGGCAATCAGGAACTCTACATCATGAATGCTGACGGATCTAATCAACATAATATCACCAAGAATCCTGCCGAAGACTGGGATCCTGCTTGGTCACCAGGCCAGCCACGCCAATAACTCTATGAATTCCGAGGCAAGTAACAAACATACGTTCATTAGAATTAGGGATTGCAACCCAATTCGTTAAACGAAAAACCCCCAACAATCCTGTGCTGCAAGACCCACCTCTTGGCTGCGCATAACCGTAGATCGATCGGCTTTGGCGCCTCCTGATTGACTTAAGATCCACGAGTGTCGGCGCTCAGCCCTAGAGATGTACCTTCTGCTGTTGATGTGACGCTGAAGTTATCAAAAGCAGTGCGGGCTTGAGGTGTGCAGTCATAATATCCGCCCAGTCCTACGTTTGTTGCGTGCTCGAATGTGGGATCAGAAATTTCTCCGACTCCCTTGCCGTTAATGTAAGCACGGTATATCTTCCCTTCTACTTCAACCCTTACATGAACAGCTTCCCCTACCTTCGTCGTTACGCTGGCCACTGCAAGGGCCTGCCCCCAATCGCCTTTTTGCCTCACCGCCCACCAAACCTTTTTAATCTGTTTATCTTCCCCTCCAAAGCCTAGAATAACACCATTATTCAAGTCCTGTGCTCTAACAACAAGGTATGCAGCTGTACGGTCGACTCCTGTGCCCGAGCAATTAGTATCGCCCAAGTTGACATCAACGTCGATTGCATACGCGTTTAGCGGGGTATTAAGATCAATTAATGAACCAAATACAACCTGCGATCTGATATCTCGACCAACTGTGTATTGTCCATTTATTGTCACCCAGCTACCAACAGCAGATGACCACTCAGCGTTGGGGACCTCATCGAAGTTGTCGAAGAAGATTACCTGAAGTTGGGGGTTGTATATGACCGAAATCCTGCGGGAAGCGACGGCCTTATTGCTTGCCACAGCGATTGCCGTAATAGTGTTCGCTCCTGGCACAAGATCTACCCATGTTTGGAATCTACCGTCGCTACTGAAGTTAACCTTCGTAGCGACACCGTTTACGCTGATGATTACCATAAATAGGCTGATTCCCGATGTGGTCACTGTGGCTTTCCCTGCGATTTCTTCCTGAGCGTTCGAGGTAACAAACCCGCTCAGTGGCTGAGTGATCAAAACCTCGACACCCGTCACCTGGTTTTGCTGCGCTGTGCCACTCAAGCCTGGCAGAGTCACTAATGCCAATAAAGCGATTACAACAAGCTTACTTGCCTGGATTAGCCTCGATCGATACATCTTTTCACCTCCGTTGAATACTATTATACATCAGATTATCCTGAACATGAAGCCAAGTTTGTACCATAGGGCTCACGCAGCGTGATTACCACCAGCGTGAGCGTCTGGCGTTAGCAGTTCTAGATGGCGCGCAGTCGCATCCATATAGAGAAGGCGGTAGTGAAGCATTCACTGCTTCTTGTATTCAACGCTATACAGTGTGCACACAATCCTGGCATCTGACCACCCTTGGCTTACATCTTATTCTTGATCTTAAGCAGTGTATCATGAATGCTAAATAGTACTACTAATATTTCACAGAACACACGAACGAGAATAGGGCCTAATAAGAGCAACATTATGCCCATGAATACGAGCCCGCCGCCACCACCATATGGCGCGTTGGCTCCGCTTGCAATTTCGATGATGCCTGCGATCACACAGACAGCAACGCCAATCCAAAAGAGGATCTGAATAATAATCGGCGTCAGCATTTTTCTGAACTTTAGGAAATCTTCCACTTTTACCTCCTATCACACTGCTTCGACATCGCCAGGATCGGCAAAATATAGGTTGTTTACCTGCCAACGTTTGATGGCACACCATCCCCAAGGGGCATATATACCTATTGTAATAAGGCTTAGAAGAAGAATCTTCAACCAGAGGCCGAATATTCCGGGGCCGCTGCCCTTGAACACTAGCTGTTTGCCATCAATGCGCGTATTCCTTGCGACCCATCGCTGTTGTGCCGGGCATATGCTACCGGCCAAAGGAAACCGATTGTAATGGCGGTGAGCACTGCTGTCCAAATGCTAAGCCACAGACAGCTGAGCCCTTTGTCTTGAAATTCGAATTTTCCGTGTGCCATTGTTCCTCGTTTATTCTCTTTCAGTTGCTTTCATAACTGGATTCAGTGCTCTTTACCTACCTGTCAAGAATCCCCGCCAGCCAGCCTTCGATACGTGCGAACACCTCTCTCATCAGGAAAACCTAAAATGAGTTCTTCGTGAGAAAGAGAAAATGTACAAACATACAAACCCCATACAAATCCAAAGTCAAGCTTTATATGACTGTCATCAACAAAGTTGTATTCCCCAGTCACTGAAGCAAAACCAGTCCCTGAAGTACAATCGAGGTAAAAATCTGTTGCGAGTAATGTTCCACCCTTAAAAAACTCTAAAGTATCTAAAGTACTAGATCCCTCTACTAAGGGTTTAGTATCTTGCCATCTGCCGATTATGTCGTTTTGTGGCCCACCGCGGCTTGGCTCTTCAGCCACCTTTGCAACGGCACGTCCGCCAACGGCATATAAATAACCATCCCCAGACCCCACGTAGATAATCCCATCCTTCGCAATGGCGGGGGAAGAGACCACCCCGTCGCCAGTTTCGAACTTCCACTTCAACGTTCCATCAGGGGTAATCGCATACAGATATCCATTATCCGCCCAACCCGCATATACATCCCCCGAACCTACATACACAGTCCCATCCTTCGCGACGGCGGGGGAAGAGTCCACGCAGTCACCAGTTTGAAACTTCCACTTCAACGTTCCATTAGCGTTAATTGCATAGAGATTGCCATCTTCCGAGCCCACGTACACGGTCCCATCCTTTGCAATGGCAGGAGAAGAACTCACATAGTCACCAGCTTCAAACTTCCACTTCAACGTTCCATCAGGGGTAATTGCATAGAGATGACAGTCATCCGTCGATCCCACGTATACAGTCCCATCTGTTGCGATGGCCGGGGAAGAGACCACATCGGAATCGATTTCAAACCTCCATTTCAACTTGCCATTGATGTTAATTGCATAAAGAAAGTGGTGCCCACCACCCGACCCCGATCCCACGTACACGGTCCCATCCTTTGCGATAGCAGGGGAAGAGACCACACTGGCATCCATTTCAAACTTCCACTTCAACCTTCCACTCATGTTAATTACATAAAGTTGTCCATCCCTCGAACCCACGTACACGGTCCCATCTCTTGCAATGGCAGGAGAAGAGTCCACCCCATGTCCAGTTTCGAACTTCCACCTTAAGGTTCCATTGGCGTTAATTGCATAGAGATTGCTATCTGCCGAGCCCACATACACGGTCCCATCTTCCGCGATAGCGGGGGAAGAGAACACATAGTCGCCAGTTTTGAACCTCCACCTCAAGGTTCCATCAGGGTTAATCGCATAGAGATAGTCATCCCGCGAACCCACGTATACGGTCCCATCTCTTGCAATGGCAGGAGAAGAGCTCACTGAGGCACCAGTTTGAAACTTCCATTCAAGCGCGTCAGTTTCTGAACCTACATAGGGAGTCCTCCCCATATGTTGCAGATCACGACGAAACATTGGCCAAGGGGAAACAGACGATGGTCCTTGGCCAGCTCTTCCGCATCCGAAGAGAAGTCCTGCTAAGATGACAATTACCGCATAACGGAGAAACATTCTCCTTTCCACTTTCATCATCTCCGAGAACCATTATAGCCAATTTCTTTCTCATGGGAAGAGCAGAGGCTCCCCTCTACGTAAGATAAGTGAGTTAGGCTTTCGGGATGCAACCCTCCAAATCTCAGCTTCTACAGTCATAACCTTGAAGTGCAGTTCTAAGGGGCCTTACGGAACCAGGCAATAAGGCTTGGTATCATGACGACCTCGTTTCCCCATTTTCGGCAGCGGCGAAGTTGTGGAAGCTTGACTACGTGTGGGAAGTGTACAAGCCCGTAGTAAAGCGACGCTTCGGCTACTACGTCCTTCCGATCCTCTGCGGCGACAGGTTTGTCGGGCGATTTGATGGGCGCTACCTGCGGGAGGAGAGGACGCTCCGGGTGCTATCCTATCGTGAGGAGCCAGGTGGCCTTTCGTTGTCACATCCCACGATCCATGACGGATTCCAGCGCTTCCTCGCATATCTCGGCGGAGAACGAGTTGTTCTTCCTACCGGCGAGATCTGGGAGAGAGAATAGCTTGACGATTAGCCTATATCTACCTTGATCTTCCACGCAGTTGACCGCAGCCGGCACTGATCTTCACTCCTCTTCCCATGCGTACCGTTGTGTTGATCCCCGCATTGATGAGCTTCTGCTCGTATGCATCGACACGCTCGCGTGGGCTGGGGCGGAAGATTGATCCTGGGATAGGATTGAGTGGGATGAGATTGACGTGGCACAACATGCCGGAGATGAGATTAGCTACCTCTTGCGCGTCGGAGATGCTGTCGTTTACGCCATCGATCAATGCGATCTCAAAGGTGAGTCGGCGACGCGTCTTTCTTACGTAGGTGCGGCAGGCGGCCATGAGTGACCCGAGCGGATACTGTTCGTTGATCGGGACGAGCCGGGTGCGCAACTGATCGTTGCCGGCATGCAGCGATATGGCTAGGTTCACCTGCGAGTCCTCCGCGGTGAAGCGCTCGATTCCAGGAACTATCCCCACTGTGGAAATGCTAAAACTGCGCGCCCCGAGGTTGAAGCCTTCATGGTCGTTTAGAATGCGGATTGACTTCATCACCGCATCGTAGTTCAGGAAGGGCTCGCCCATCCCCATGTAGACGATGTTAGTGATCCTCTCGCCGCGTGAGGAAAGCTCACGTGCAAAGTGCAATACCTGCGCTACGATCTCTCCAGCGCTCAGGTCGCGGGTGAATCCGCTCTTCCCGGTAGCGCAGAACGCGCAGCCGATGGCGCAACCCACCTGCGTGGAGACGCAAATCGTCCTCCGTACGTCATAGAACATCAGCACCGCTTCGATTGTCTCACCATCCGCGAGCCGAAAGAGGGACTTCTGCGTGCGCTTGTCGCGACTCTCGATCGTGCTTGCCACTTGGAGCGGTCCAAGTGGAAGTTTCTCTGTCAGCGCGGCGCGTAAAGGTTTGGAAAGAGTCGTGATCTCATCGTAAGAGGGGGCAAGATCAACATACGCCCCCTGCCAAATCTGTTGCGCGCGGAAGCTGCGTTCACCGAGGTTCTCCATGAACCTGCCTAGCTCATTTCGGTCCAGATCGAAAAACGATTGTATGTTCAAGCCTTACCTCCAAAGAGCGAGAGGAATTCCTCTTCACTTAGGGTCGATACTCCAAGCTGGTGCGCCCTTGCCGCTTTGGATCCGGGGTTCTCCCCGACGATGACGTAATCGGTCTTGCTACTAACTGCCGATGAGACTTCGCCCCCGCGATCCTCTATCGCGCGCGTCGCCTCGCTACGGGTTATCGTTGAGAGTGTGCCTGTTAGGACGAACCTCTTGCCTGCAAGTGACTGATCGCTTGACCGGTCTTCACTGGTGATTATAACCCCCGACGCGAGCAGGTCGGAGATCATCTCCTTGTTCTGCTCTTGTGCGAAGTAGTCGACGATACCTTCCGCGGTACGCGGGCCGATCTCGGGGATCTGTTCAAGGTCGTTGATCTTTGCGCCCATGATCGCATCAAACCTCTGCAGGTGGCGGGAGAGGATGCCGGCCGTGTGTTCTCCCACCTCGGGAATTCCAAGGGCGAAAAGGAAGTGAGGAAGTGGGATCTTCTTCGAGCGTTCGATCGCGCGCATAAGGTTGTTCGCCGATTTCGGCCCCATGCGGTCTAGCTCAACAATATCATCGTAGGTGAGGCCGAAGATGTCGCTTACGCGAGTGATCTTTCCGCGCGTTAGGAGCTGCTGGACGAGCTTCACCCCGAAGCCGTCGATGTCGAATCCGCCCTTCCCCACAAAGTGGACGATCGATTCTAGGATCCTTGCCGAGCAGGAGACGTTGAGACAGCGGTGTGCCACCTGTTCCGGGAGCCTAACGATGTTGCTTCCACAGACCGGGCACCTTGTGGGCATGACAAACTTTCTCTCCGTTCCGTTGCGGCGCTCGACCACCGGCCCGACGATCTGTGGGATCACCTCACCCGCCCGCTGCACAATCACCGTATCTCCGACACGGATCCCCTTACGCACAATCTCGTCTTCGTTGTGTAACGTGGCGTGGGTGATCTCCACCCCGCGCAGGCGGATCGGTTCGAGGATGGCGACCGGTGTAAGGACGCCGGTGCGGCCTACCTGCACGACGATGTCCGTCAATTTCGTGACTCCCTGCTCCGCTGGGTACTTGCCTGCTATCGCCCAGCGCGGGCTGCGCGATACCGCCCCCAGCACCTCTCGGGAGGAGAAATCGTTCACCTTGATGACGACTCCGTCGGCCTCGTAGGGTAGGTTCTCCCGTGTCTTCTGAAACTCGCGATAGAAGGAGATTGCCTCCTCGATTCCGTGACAGATGTGGCGCAGCGGATTGGTCGGGATGCCAAGAGATGCCAGTACGTCCAGCAGCTCGATCTGCGATGACACATCGACTCCCTCTAGACGACCGTAATTATAGGCATAGAAGCGCAACGGGCGCGTGGCCGTCACGTGTGGATCGAGCTGGCGTAGGGATCCAGCGGCGAGGTTGCGTGGGTTGGCGAAGGGCCGCATGCCCTCCCTTTCCCTCTGTTCATTTAGGTTTGCTAGGTCAGTCTTGTTGATGAACACCTCGCCACGCGCCTCAACGAGTGAAGGTGTGTGACCGTTTGGCATGCGGAGGCGGAGGGGAATCGAGCGCACGGTGCGCAGGTTTGCGGTCACGTCCTCTCCGTCTACGCCGTCACCTCGGGTTGATCCACGCGCGAGTACGCCGTCGTGATAGAGGAGCTCGACCGAGAGGCCGTCGAGCTTCGGCTCTGCGACGTAGGTTATCTCATCGCTGCCGAGGAGCTTGCACACGCGGCGGTCGAAGTCGCGCAACTCATCCTCGGTAAACGCATTGGTCAGACTGAGCATCGGAACGGCGTGGATGGCGGTTGGAAATCCGGCTGATGGCGCTACGCCAACACGCTGGGTCGGAGAATCGGGCGTGATGAGGTCGGGATGCTTTCTTTCTAGCTCTTCGATGCGGCGAAAGAGGGCGTCGTACTCGGCATCTGATACTCGCGGACTATCGAGCACGTAGTATGCGTAGTTGTGGCGACGAATCTCCTCGCGCAGGTGCTCGATCTCGCGCCTAGCTTCCATCTCCTGGCTCCTGGTCATCATTTCCAGGTGCGTAACCGATCGCAACGCGCTAGACGTACGAAATACTGCTTCACCACGAAGGACGCGAAGAGCACGAAGGAGCCAGAAGATGACACGGTTGGTCCAGCTGTTAAGCTTAGCGACATCCCAAAGCCGATCGTTGCATCCAACATCTCATCGTATTTCATTCTTCGTGTCCTTCGTGCTCTTCGTGGTGAATCCTCCACGGCGTTTGTCTCGGGCGAACCAGACTAGCAGGCACTACCCCCTCAAGACGGGCAAGGGACTATCCTCTCAAGAGTCATTCATGATGTGACCCGCCAACACACGCTGTGCCCAACTCTGTCTATAGTTCGATCCGTCCCTTGATTGCGCGACCGAGCGTTACCTCGTCGGCGAATTCTAGGTCGCGGCCAACGGGGATCCCTTGTGCGATCTGCGAGATCCTCACCCCTAATGGCTTCAAGAGCGAGACGATGTGCATTCCGGTGATCTCACCCTCCAGTTTGGGCTCCAGGGCCAGGATCACTTCCTTCGTCCCCTCGTCCTTGACACGGCGCACGAGGCTATCGATCGCCAGGTCGCTTGCCTGCACCTCATCCATCGGTGAGATGAGCCCACCGAGGACGTGATACAGGCCACGATAGGTTCCTGTCCGCTCGATCTTCATGATCTCCCATGGCTGCCCGACAACGCAGATCATTTCCTCATCGCGCCTGGGATTAGCACAGATGTCGCACAGGTCGCCTGTCGCGAAGTTGTTGCACCGCGTGCAACGATGAACATCGGTCTTGATCTTCGTGATTGACTGTGCGAGGCGCTCCGTCTCTTCCCGCGGTGCATTGAGAAGGTAGAATGCCACGCGTTCGGCGCTTTTGCGGCCGATCCCGGGAAGGGATTTCAACCGTGTGATCAGTTCCTCGAGCGGCGCGATCATAGGCCAGACATTCCTGGGAGGTTCATGCCTTGCGTCAATGGCCCGAGCATCTCCTGTGCCTTCTCCTGCGCGTTCTTCTGCGCCTCCTGCACAGCGGCGACGACAAGGTCGACGAGCATCTCTACGTCTTCGGGGTCGACGACCTCCTTCTCGATCGCCAGGTTCAGCAGTTCGCCCTTTCCACTTACAGTTGCCGTGACCATCCCTCCGCCGGAACTTGCCTCGATCTTCATCTCGGCGATCTCGGCCTGCTTCTCTTCAAGATTCTCTTGGAGTTTCTTCGCCTGCCGCATTAGGTTACCCATGTTGGCCATTCCCTTCATTATCCCTCCTTCACAATCGTTCCATCAAATACTTCACAGACGAGGTCTACCTTCTTGCGCAGCGATTCGCTCGGGGTCTCTCTGCGTTCCACACCATCGTCCAGTCTGATCTCCACGTAGCAGTTCTCCCCCACGTGCCGTCGCACCATCCCCGCAAGATACTGCAAGTTGGCCGGTTTCTCCAGGCTCTCTTTGTGAAAGGTATGGTCGGGGTGAAAGGAGACGGTCAATCTGTCTCCAGCCATGCTTGGCATTCCCTCGGAGAGGAATGCCGCCATCGCGATCCGCTCCTTCTCGATCTCTCGTAAGAGAGTGCGCCACTTCTCAGCAAGGGCCGGGTCGATCTGTGGTCTTGATTCTTCGGCGATTGACGAGCTGCCTGCTTCCGTCACGCGTGTCGGTTCCGCTTCGCTCGGTTTAGACTCCTCGATCGGGGCGGGGAGGTCGACATTCTCTTCCTGCAGCGGCGTTTGTTTCTTGGCTTCTTGTGAAGCCTTGCGTTCAGCAACCGGCTGTCTTGTACCGGAAATCAATCCGTCCTTCTTCATCTGCTCGATGAGCGAGAGGAGACCAACTTCGAGGATGATACGGCGGTCGAGCGATCGGAAGATCTCCTGCTTTACGTCAAGGAGACCGCGGCAGATGGTGATGTCGCGTGCGGTATCCCCGTTTGCCGTGATCATGCGATCACGTACCAGTGTGACAAGATCGCTCAAGAATGTCTCCAGGTCCTTGCCGCGATCAACAAGGGAGTCGATTGTCTCAAGCACTGATCTCTTGTGCCCGCTGCTCAGTGCGCGGAGGAATTTCTCGTGTACCTCGCTTCCCACCAGGCCGAGCATGTCGAGGAGTAGTTCTGCCGTGATCTCGCCTGAGGCGTAGCTTGTCGCCTGCTCGAGCATCACGATCGCATCGCGCATTCCACCGTTTGCCTTCTTTGCGATGAGGGAGAGGGCGTCATCTGCAATGGCTATCTCTTCTGCCTTGGCGATCTCTGAAACGTGACGGGCGATCCTCTCCTGCGGGATCTTGCGGAAGTCGAACGCCTGACAGCGGGAGATGATCGTGCGTGGGACCTTGTGCGGCTCGGTGGTGGCGAAGATGAACACAACATGCGGCGGTGGCTCCTCAATCGTCTTCAACAGGGCGTTGAACGCCTCGTTTGTAAGCATGTGTACCTCGTCGATAATGTACACCTTCGTCTTTAGGTCAGTGGGGGCGAATGCCACTTCATCGCGCAAGCGACGGATGTGATCGATTCCTCGATTGGAGGCTCCATCGATCTCCATGATGTCGAGCGAGCGGTTGTCGATGATCGTCTTGCAGTTGGCGCAGGTGTTGCACGGCTCACCACCTTCCGAGGAGAGGCAGTTCACAGCGCGGGCGAGGATGCGAGCGATCGAGGTCTTGCCGATCCCACGCTCGCCGGAAAAGAGATAGGCGTGCGCCACATCGTCTGTCATCACTGCATTCTTGAGCGTGCGAGTGATCTCCTCCTGGCCGACGACCTCAGAGAAGCGCTGCGGCCTATAGCGCCGATAGAGAGAGATGTGGTAGGGTTCTTTGCTCACGTATTGGATCACCGTTCCTGGTCGGGGAGACTGGATTTGAACCAGCGACTTCCTGCTCCCAAAGCAGGCGCGCTACCAGGCTGCGCCACCCCCCGCATATGTTGTGATTATAGGAGGCCAGAGCTGCGCGATCAATCGGGTGACGTGTAGTTGGCAACCAAGCTTGCCGCTTTGTCGTTTCAATGTGGCACCTGAAGCCAAGGCGTCAAGCGCCAAGGCTCTCACAGAGCCGACCGCCTCACCACGAAGAACACGAAGGAGTCAAAGGACGAGGTGCTTGATCCTTCTGTTAAGCTTGGGCGGTATAGTAGCTGGCCCTGTTCACTGCACCTCCTAACGTGAGATTCCACAGCCAATTGCTGCATTCAACAACTCATCCCGTTCCATTCTTCGTGTCCTTCGTACTCTTCGTGGTGAATTCTCCTTAGGAATCGTCTCCCTCGAACCCAAATCAGAAAGCACCACCCACTCAAAATGATACGGAATCCTGAACTTCAAGTTGGACGGTCCGTTCTAGCGCTTGCGACTGCGCATAATCGCAAGTAGGCCGGGCAGGCTCACCATGTCCTTATAGCCACTGGTAAGCAAGTCTGCCTCATCATCCGATACTCCCATCTTCCGCAGACGATGAGAGAACGTATGGACCGATCTCCGCCGGCGGTACAGATACTGGATACCCATTCCGCTGGCAGAGATGACGAGCTTCCCGATCGAGCCAATGATGGACAACACGTACAGTACACGCGTCAGCTGTCTTCCTCCTTGTCTTTGTCCTTTGTCACGTTCACGTTGAAGCCGCCTTTAGAGTCTAGTATGTCGCGGAGGTTGATCATGTATCCCCGCGCCATCTCCAGCGCATCCTCCTTGGGAATTCCCGATTCCACCAGCTTCTTGTAGAACGTTCCGACCGATTCGGCCATGTTCTCCGCCGATTCCTTCGAGTAGAGGACGTCGCGCAGTGCACGCAGTAACGACGGTACCTTGTTCGATACGACATCCAATATGTCCCGCAGATCTTGTACGTCGTGTTTCTCCATCAGTCTCCTCCTTCTTCTGTCTTGTATATTGAAACCTGGCGTCCAAGCAGGCGCAGGTTGCTTGTCAGGCGAGGGCGGCCTCTCTTTGTGACTGAAAGCCCCAGGGAGAGGCCGACGAGGAACGATCCGAGGTCGAGGCTCCCGAGTGGAAACTCCCCTTTCTCCGTTCTTACCCTGTCCCAGACGTGCTCTGGCACCGACGCCACACTGTTGATCGCACTTCGTACTTGAAGTGAGAGTTGAAGCGTCACGGCAAGTTCCTCGCGGCAACCCGCGCACGAAGCGAGGTGCGCTGCCACTGCTGCGGCCTCATCAGTAGAAAGTGTCCCGTTTACATACCAAGGGATCAGTTCTCGTACCTGTTCGCAATCGGTCATGTTAGTGCCTCCGCAAGCTTCTTCTTCGCGTGATACATGCGTGACTTTACCGTCCCCTCGGGGATCTCAAGTAGATGCGCGATGGTCTTGTAGGGAAGGTTCTCGTAGAAGGTGAGAAATATAATCTCGCGCTGATCGGGCGGCAGGCTATCGATTGCTGCTTGAACGTGGGCTTGGCGCTCGACCGCTGGAGCCGGATCGTCCATAACGGCAGTCACTCCAGTTGCACGCGCTCCCTTCTTCTCGCTACGGAGGATGTCGTAGGCTTTGTGACGGGCAATCCCGAAGATCCATGTAGAGACGCGCGCACGGCCAGAATATGTACCTGCTTTACTCCACACGGTGATCATCGTCTCCTGAACGACCTCCTCTGCGAGGTGTTGGTCCCGTAGCAGCGTGAGTGCGTAACGGAAGACCCGCTTTGCGAATTCCTCGTACAATCGCTGAAATGATGCCTCGTCCTTGCGGGCAACCCTTGCCAGCAGATCGCGTTCGTGGGCCAATTGACCTCCCTAGCGCAGTGCATTAGCTAGCCGTCTTCTCCAGCACTTTGCAGCATCACGCTGTTCGATGACCGGTCTCTTCTTGCGCTTACCAGTGGGAACGGTGTGTTCCGTGCTACGAACAAGGTACCGATATTGCATGAGCGCTTGATCAGCATCAATTCTACCACATAGCTTCATCATTCCCTCCTTGGTTATCACAAGTAAGTAGCCGTTGACGGCAAAAAAGGTTCAATCGGGAAGGAGTAAGTTGTGGATCAGTGGGGCAGGGTTGGGGAGGAGCCGGAGTTGCGTCCGGCAAGCTCGGAAGCTAGTTCGAGGAACTTCTGAACTTGTGGCAATCGCAACGAGTAGAAGACTTGCTTCCATTCGTGGCGGCGATCGAGATAGCCACGGTCATAGAGGACACGCAGGTGAGAAGAGACGTGCGCGGGGGGCAGGTCCACCGCTTGGGCGATCTCGCTAACATTTTTCTCTCCTGCAAAGAGAGCACACAGGATTTTAACGCGGTAGGGGTTGGATAGGACACCGATGAATTCGGACATCAATAGACAGGTCTCTTCGTTCATGTTGCCTCCATGTTCAACGGTGCTAGCACTGGTTGCATATGCCGTCAGTTGACAAGATCATGATATTATACTATTGTACACTGATCGTGTGATGAAGTCTTGCCGAAAAATACATTACCGGGCGGAAGGGGAGAGATGACTGACAAGAAGAAGGTTGATAAGAAGACGAATAACGGACGCTGGCTGATGGTCCTTGTTGTTGTCGTTCTCGTGGCGGTGGGAGGGGTGGTCGCATGGAGCATCGCCTCACATAGGATGGGTGCGCCAAAGCTGCCCCAGACCGCGGATACGTCGACAAACGAGGTCCCCGCTGCACCGGCGAGCAGCACTCCTGCAGCCACGCCCGCAATAACCACGCCCGAGTCAACCCCGGCAGAGGAGCCCGCCCGTGCTGTCCCGGTAGGGATCACCGTAGGCAAGTCCGCCCCCGACTTCACCTTGAAGGACCTTGACGGTAAGAGTGTCTCTCTGAGTCAGTTTCGCGGGCACGTGGTGATCCTCGACTTTTGGGCGAGCTGGTGTGCTCCTTGTCGTTCCTCCATGCCGACGTTGGAGAATTTCGCCGCCGAGTACCATGACAAGGGGCTGGTGATGATCGGTGTGAGCCTCGACCGGAGTGCAAGTGATGCCAGTTCATTCGTCGAGACGAACAATTACCACAAGCTGATCGCCCTGTGGGGGTCGGCTAGCGCATCGCAGGCGGTAGCTAGAAAGTACGGGGTTAGCGCGATCCCGCACACATTCGTCATTGATGCGGATGGGATCATTCGCTTTGTCGACCACCCGATGCGACTGAGCGAGTCAGTTCTCGACAAGCTCTTTCAGTAGCTGTCGCTTGCGCGTCTCTTTCCGCTATAATCTTTACGCGGACCGCGAAATGGCACCGCATATCTTGTCGAGAGGAGATGTCTGTTGGATACACTCGCTGCGTACAAGGAACACCTGCGTGAAATTGGGAAACTGGAGTCGGCGCTTGCTCTCTTGCAGTGGGATCAACGCACCAATCTGCCGCGCAAGGGTCATCCTGCGCGTGCCGAGGTAATCGGGAAGCTGACAAAGATGGCCTTTGAGATGTCAGTCTCAGATAAGCTGGGGCAGTATCTAGATGATCTGCAGGGGCAGGAAGGATTGACTGAAGAGGAACGCGCTAGCGTGCGCGCCGTCGGGAAATCCTACCGACGGCATAAGGCGATCCCGCCAGCTTTCTACGAGGAGTACGCCATTGCTGCTGCGCACTCCGAGTCGGCGTGGGAGGAGGCGAAGGAGAAGTCGAATTTTAGCTCCTTTCAACCTCACCTTGCTCGCATGATCGACTACGCGCGCAAGTTTGCTGAGTACTACGGATACGAAGATTCGCCGTACGATGCGCTGATTGAGGAATACGAGCCGGGGATGACGAGCGCCCAGTTGAGCACAATCATCGAGCCACTGCGAGGCGAACTCGTGCCGTTCATCAAACGCCTGCTGCAAGATGGGAAACGTCCTGATGACACATTTATGCAGGGGGAATTTCCCGAAGAGATGCAACGGACCCTTTCCTCTCGGGCCCTCGCTGCGATGGGGTATGACTTCGATGCTGGTAGGTTGGATCAGACAGTACACCCATTTACCACCACCATCGGCCCGAACGATGTGCGAGTGACAACCCGCTTCCTTCCGCATGACATTCTCTCGGGTTTAGCAAGCTCCATGCACGAAGGGGGGCACGCCCTCTACGACCAGGGGATTCGCGATGATCTTCGCTGGAGTGGGCTCGATGAGGGAGCATCGTACGGAATACACGAGTCGCAATCGCGGATGTGGGAGAACCTTGTTGGCCGTAGTCGCCCGTTCTGGAAGTTCTTCGCACCGATTGCGGGTGAGGTAGTGCCGCAGCTTTCTTCTGTGTCCACTGAAAAGCTCTACCGTGCGGCGAACATCGCGGAGCCGTCCCTGGTTCGCGTTGAGGCCGACGAGGTGACTTACAACTTGCACATCATGTTGCGGTTCGAGCTAGAGGAAGGACTCATCACCGGAAGGATACATACCGCTGATCTACCTGAGCTGTGGCGCGATGCCATGCAGCGTTACCTTGGCATTGTTCCTGAGGATGACGCACACGGGGTACTCCAAGACGTGCACTGGTCAGCTGGCTTGTTCGGGTACTTCCCATCGTACATGCTCGGTAATCTGTACAGCGCACAGTTCTTTGCCACAGCGCGCAAGGAGATCCCCGATCTTGATGAGAAGATCGCTCAAGGGAACCTCAAGGAACTCCTTTCTTGGCTGCGCGAGAACATACACCAGTATGGGAAGATGTACGAACCAAAGGAGCTGATCGAGCGCGTTACGGGTGAGGCTCCGGATTCCTCCTATTTCGTGCGTTACATTGTGGACAAGTACTCGGATGTCTATTCCTTACACTAGTCCAAAATAGACAGCAGTCAGCCACGCACGCTGCCAACTACACGCGGCTGGCTGCTGTAGTTATTTAGGATCGCCGTCTGCGTCTATGCGTCGGGCGGCGTTCTTTTTTCTTGGCCGGGCTCAATTCTGGGATCGGCGGGGCGGCCGTCATCGCTGTGAGTGCATCGTGGATTGTCTCCAGTTGGTAGTCGCGTGTGTCGCGTGTTACCGCGATCGTGTCGAAGACCTTTGCCCCGACGCGCAGCGCGAAGCGCTCCATCATCGTTAGGGATGAGAGCGTCCCGTGTCCGGTTCCACCTGCAGCGGCGACGAGCACCACCGGCTTGCCGGCGAGGATGCTCTTCTCCCCCTCGCTTTCGTCCTTCGTTGCTTCACAGCGGCGTAGGCGATCGATCATCGCCTTCATCGGCTCGCTCGGCTCGCCAAAGTAGACGGGTGTGATGAATACATATCCCTCTGCCTGCTCGATCGTCTCCTGTAATTTCTGGAAATCGTCCTGCAGTTGGCAGTGGTGCTTGGTGTGGCAGGTTCCCCAGCCATCGTTGTGCACTGCGCAGCGGGAAATGCTCAGCTCGTTTAGGTTGACGACTCGTGCCGGACTGCGGCTGTCGATTACTCCCTGACGGGCCGCTTCTCCACACGCGGATGTAAGGCCGTTATCATTTGGACTACTTGTTAGAATCAAAATCTTCATACTTCTCCTCTTTAATGTTCTAGAAAAGACATTTTCCCTCTATATGTGGGCTACCTGCTCGAAGCGAGCAATGAAGTGCCGCAACGGGCCGGAGCCCTCAATGATTCTATATCCTGGCAGATTCTCCTTCATTGAGGCGATCTGCGTCATGCCGTCAATGACAGCGTCGAGGTGAGCGCGGGTGTACATCCGGCGCGGGATCGCTAGCCGCACAAGTTCCATCTTGGGATAGATTACGTGTCCACTCTCATCTGAATGAGCAAACATCACACTTCCTATCTCAACCGCGCGTACTCCTGCCTGCTCGTACAGTGCGATAACAATGGATAGTGCGGGAAATTGCGACTGGGGAAATCCGGGCAGGAGACCGAGAGCATCAATGTACACGGCGTGTCCGCCTATCGGCTCGATAATCGGGATTCCTTGTTCTATTAATCCCTCTCCCAGGTAGCGAACCTGCCCGATGCGATCCCGCAGATAGTCAAGATCGAGGGCCTCGCGCAGACCGACGGCGATGGCGTCGAGGTCGCGACCAGCGAGGCCGCCATAAGTGGGAAACCCCTCCATCAGGATCAGCCGTTCACGCGTGGCGGCGAAGATCTTCTCGTCGTTCATCGCCAGGATGCCACCGATGTTTGCCAGGCCATCCTTCTTTGCACTCATCGTCATTCCATCCGCCAGGGAGAATATCTCACGCGCGATCTCGATCGGCTCCTTATCCTGGTATCCCTGTTCCCGTTCGCGGATGAAGAATGCGTTCTCCGCGTAGCGGCAGGCATCGATGAAGAACGGGATCTTTTGTGCGTGGGCGATCTTGCTCACCGCCCTGATATTCTCTACGGAGACGGGCTCCCCCCCTCCACTGTTGTTGGTGATCGTAATCATGATCAGAGGGATGCGATCCGCTCCCACCTTGTCGATCAATGCTTCCAGCTTGCCGATGTCCATGTTTCCCTTGAATGGAAGATCGGCTTTCGGATCGTACGCTTCGTCGACCACGAGATCTACAGGCTCTCCACCGTTGGCGATGATGTTCGCCCGCGTCGTGTCGAAGTGCATGTTGTTGGGGATGATATCCCCTTCTTTCACCATGCTCGAAAAGAGAACATTCTCCGCGGCGCGTCCTTGGTGCGTGGGGAGGATGTGCGAGAAGCCGAAGATGTCGCCTGTCACCTCCAGAAAGCGGGCGTAGCTGCGGCTGCCGGCGTACGACTCGTCCCCGAGGAACATCGCCGCCCACTGTGCTTGGCTCATCGCGCCGGTTCCAGAATCGGTTAAGAGATCGACATAGATGTCATCTGCGCTCAGGTTGAATACGTTGTACCCGGCGGCACGGATTCGCTCCACGCGCTCGGAGAGCGTAAGGACAGTTATTGGCTCCACCATCTTGATGCGATACGGCTTGTATGTTCCCCCTCGTTCCACCCATTGCCTCCTTACTAGAAATAAAAGTGAAGCCCCGTTCCAAGTGCCATTGTGAGGTTTCCTGTGCTTGACATTGTGCCGCCGAACTCTACGTTCCATGCTAGATTCTTGGCGAACGCGAAGTTGAACTCGATCCCGCCGGCTACAGAGAAGAGGACCGGGTCATTCCCGTAGGCAGAAAAAGGGAAGGTTGCCCCTGAAGCGATGTAGAAATCCACGGTCGGTGTGTCACTGAGTTTGTACAGCACGCGTCCCGAGAACACACCGAAGTAGTCGTGACTCTCTCCCCAAGCGAAGACGATTCCTTCCACTGCGACAGTTGGATTGAACCAGTAGCGGGCACTCACTAGACCTCCCACCGGAAGACCGACCTGCATCCCGATCCCGAATCCGCGACCATCGGACAGATTCTCATCCTGTTCCTGCGCGAGTACTGGGCCCGCCACTGAGAACAGCACAAGCACGATTGTCAGCACAGCGATTGATCTACGCATTTCTCCCTCCTATTGCCGATGTTGATCTTAGTGGAAAGAGAGGAGGGCGACAACCGGATGAAGAGCTTGAACGTTTGACTCGCGAGGTGGTTAGAAGTTAAATGGTGGTGCAAGTCTACTATTAGGAGGGGAACAATGCGCGAGGCGATAGATCGAGTCATTGAGGCAGGCGAGCTGGAGAAGATACCTTCTATGCTTCAGGGGGCGGGGATGCCGGAGGTTCACTACGCAGTGAAGAAGATTGCGCGCATGAGCGATGACGATGAGCCGCCGTTACATGTTGCGGAGCGGTTCGCTTCCTGCAAAGAGGCGGAGTCGCGCCACGTGGCCTGTGGGCTAATCGCCGAAGGCTATCTCCAGGATCCGGCAAAGTCAGTCGCGCTACTCTATAAGCTTATCGACGATCCCGATTGGACCGTGCGCGAGTCGGCGGGGGAGGCGTGCGGAAGGGCGTTTCGAAATGACTTTGATGGAATGAGTGAAACGCTACGCGAGTGGCGAAGTGACCCGTCGGACAATGTACGTAGAGTGGTCATCGTTGCGGTCATTAAGGCGGCGCAGTCGCGAACCCCAGGGTGGGGAGAACCGCTACTGAAACTTATTGAGCCGCTTCTCACCGACAGAGCGAAGGTGGTGAGGAGGAACCTGGGGCCGTTCGCCCTGGGGAGCGCGATGCTTGGCCGCTATCCAAGCATCACCTTCGAGTATCTAGTGAAGTGGTCGACGATGACCGACGAACAGACACTGTGGAACGTAGCGATGGCCTTCTCCGCCTCTGGCGCACCCCCGCTGGTGAAGCGGGCGCTGATCGTGCTGCGCAAGCTATCCCTCGACGAGCGCCGCTATGTTTGGAGGGCGGTTGCCGCAGCGATGTGGAAACTGGGGCGGAAAAGACCCGAGGTAGTCCGCCCTGAACTCGCCCGCTGGCTGGAGGATGAGCGCCGCGTTAACGTGGCGCGTGAGGCGCTCAGGTTCCTGTAGCTGCTCTGAAAAGTGATAAGTGATGCGTGATGAGAAATAAGTACAGCATCCTCTCACAAGTGCGCGAAGAGCTCTGATCTGATTCCTCGCTGCTTGGAGTGGATAACGAAGCCCTGACCGAAAGTGACAGACAGAATACTGTTCCCGTGTTTCTTGAGCCGGAATATCAGATAAAACTCACCACGAAGAATGGAACTTGATAACGGTAGAAAGCTTCAAGATTGTAGTTCCCATGAACGTCTATGTTACAGACTTGTGAGCGAGGCATGCGTCTGCTTCCTTCCTCATCACGCATTACTTATTACTTGCCACGCATGACTGCTTTGCGTCGTGGTAGAACATGGTGAGGAACGCGGCAACTAGGGGGAGGAGAGCGATCCATGTCATTACGCTGATTAACCCGTAGCGATCGGCTAGAAAGCCTACGGGCATCAGCGCCAAGCCTGCGACTCCCCACGCCATTCCCATCACCAAGCCAGAGACGAGGCCAGTCTTTCCAGGGAGAGTCTCCTGTGCCGCCACGATTCCGACGGGCGTTGAGGAGATGAGGAAAACGCCAGCCAGGGCAAGGGAGGGAAGCATGGCCCATGTCGGGCCGTGAAGGAAGATGAGTAGAAACGGAGCAGCGAGTAGAATGGTAGTAAATATCACCACCTTGCGCCCGAACCGGTCGGAGAGCTTTCCCGCCATCAGGCCACCGAGTGATCCGGTGATGAGAAAGATGGAGATTGCTGCTCCACCGAGCAGGTGTGATCCTCCCCTCTCAGTAACGAGAACGGCAAGGAAATTAGAAAAGGTTACCGCTGCCATTCCTCGCAGGACGATGATGACCCATAGCAACGCAAGTGGTTTAGGGATGTTTCTGATTCGCATTTGCTCATGTGATCGCTCCTCTCTGATGGGAAGGTTTCCTCGCAGAAATAGGGTGAAGGCGAGGAGTACCGCCAGGCCCGGTATGATAAGAAATGGTGTGCGCGTTGTCCCGAACATCGCGATAAACGGGATGATCAAGACTGGCGCAGCAGCGCCGCCCATCGTTCCGCCGGCGGAGAAGAAAGCCATCATAAGGCCGCGATTTCCTGCGCCCTTCAGGCCTCCGATAAGGGCAGCGGCTGCTGGATGGAAGAGAGCTGTACCGATTCCTCCAATGATCAACACAAAGAACAGCTGCGATGATCTCGTCACCATGCCGATCATACTCATCGCACATATGGTCAGGATCGGGCCAAGCGCAACAAGCAGAGGGCGATCCATTCGATCGACGATATGTCCAAATATCGGCTGCGTGAAAGAGTTGATCAGAATGCGGGTGGTCGCCATAATCCCGGCCATAGCAAGGGATAGGTCGAGTCTGTCTATCAGCAAGGGAAGGAGCGGAGCGAAAAAGCTGCCGTATCCATCGTTGATAAAATGTCCAAGGAAAAGGAGGCTCGTCCGCCTCCAGGATCTGTCTCGCGTTTCTCCACTCATGAGAGCGGGATCATAACGCGCGCTAGGGTAACAATGCAACATAGATGAGGGCCAAGGAAGCCGGTCTCCTATGATCGAAGGATGAGAATGTGACCGGCGTGATCTGCCGCTCTTGCGGGCAAGACAATGCTCGCAGTTCGTGGTCTGCTTCTCCATACCTGCGTATCGAGTCCACATGGACTACTTACCAAGACAGTTGATGTTAGTTTAGGGAAGTGATACTTTCTCTTGTGAAATCAATGCTGAGGTTTGAGCAGCAAAGATCGAAGTGCTTATTCCATTTCCTTAAGAGGAGTGATGTGATGACGCACTTGGTGTTACTGCTATTGATACTCGTGATTATCGGCAGCATTAGTACCCTTTCCCAAGAGGTCAAGATCCCGCTTCCTGAAGGGGTTGTGGCGCGGATTGCTACAGGCTGCATAGGGGATGTCAAGTACTCGCTTGATGGGGAGTATATATCTGTAGCAACACCACTGGGGGTAAGCTGCGCGACGCGCATACCTTAAACCTCATCTGCTTCTTGTACGGCCATACAGGGGCGGTTTCCTCAGCAGCGTTCTCCCCCAGCGGGAGGACCGCCGCCGCAGGGTCAAACGACAACACGATCAAGCTGTGGGATGTGGCAAGCGGAAGCCTACTGTTCACCGTCCCCCGATGGCTCGGTCGTCAACGAAGTGGAGGCGACGATCGAGGTTCTCTACGTCCTGGGAACGGATAGGGCGGGATGCAGGATCATCGAGTTCCTATTCCCGATCGAGGCAAAGGATCAAGTGCGGCTGGCACAATAGTCCTTCTGAGGCGGTAGCAAGTCTGCGCCGTGTCGAAAATCGCAGTAAGGGACATATATCGTCACTTTGTGGTATTCTTAACACTGCGTAGGAGGGAGACCTATGAGCCTTAATCGCTTGATTGATGGGGTGCAGCGGATGGGACGCTACACGTTCACACGCGAAGAAGCGCTGCGCGAGTTGGGGCAGTCCACGAGTACGCTGGATAAGTCGCTACACCGGCCTTCGTTTCAGGGCCAAATTCCTCCGTTGCGGCGAGGGTTCTACGCCATCGTCCCTCTCGAATACAGTTCTGTAGGCGCTGTTCCCACGGAATGGTTCATTGATGATCTCATGCGTTTCCTCGGCAAGGAGTATTACGTTGGCTGCCTGTCCGCGGTGTTTGGGCACTGGGATGAACTGTGCATCATCGCTTTCTTGCTCGTGTTCAACGCAGTGATCGGCTTCTGGCAGGAATTCAAGTCATCGAGCGCTCTTGAGGCATTGAAGGGAGCCCTAGCCCTCAAGTCGCTGGCGCTGCGGGGCGGTAAGTGGCAAGAGATAGCAGCCGACGGCCTGGTCCCAGGCGACTACGTTCGAATCATCCAAGGAGATATCGTTCCGACCGACGTCAAACTGGCCGATGGGAAGTATCTGAGCATCGATGAATCTGCGCTCACCGGAGAGCGGCGGTCGTACCATACTGGGGAGAGCGCGCAAGTAAGTCAGCATCCGACTGCGCGTGTGCTGCCTATTATGTTGAGTTGAGAGGAGAAGATATGAAACACTTGTTTGGTGTTGTTTGCCTCATCCTTGTGCTTAGTGTCGTTTGTGCGGCGCAATTGGTTCCACCGTTTATTCATGGTCCATACTCAGGTGCACCCGGCGGCGAATCGGTGACGATCAGTTGGCTTCTGCCCGCGTCGATGACCGCAACGGTGACCTACGCGCGGTCGAATGTCTACCAAGATACTGGCGGGATGATCATGAGCGTTGCGGTTCCGGCTTCCACCGATTCCAAACCGAGAACGACTGACGTCCAACTCGATGGCCTTGCGCCCGACACCGCCTATGTGTACCAGGTTCTCGTCCAAAGCGGCTCGCAGACGATCGCAAGCCCTATCGGCCACTTCCGCACCGCGCCCGCGCCAGGCGGAATTGTGTCGGGCGGGCCGGTGCGAGACACACGCGTGCGCTTTGCCGTGCTCGCGGATACGCAGTGGCAGTGGGATGGCCCGAATCGCCTCGTCTGGGTGGGCGACGCCATCGCACGCGATGCCGTTGACGCTGATGGGCATGGCATTGATTTCATTCTCCACGGCGGCGATCTCGTGGAAAGCCCGTCCTCTTACTACTGGAAGAACTGGTTCTCCTCGTTCGAGAACATGCTCCTCGTTGCGCCGTTCATCCCCGTACTCGGAAATCACGAGAAGAACCATCGCACCTATTACGAGTACTTCGCCCATCCACCCGGCGGCGGTAAAGACGGCGAGCGATGGTGGAGCCTACACTGGGGCGAAGTCGTTGTCGTGGGCATCGACACGAACGTCCGCAGTGTCGCCGACATCAAGGCACAACAAGATTGGCTCGAACAAGAGCTCTCCGGCTCGGAGAGGCACAAGTTCGTGATTTTCCATCATCCCGTCTTCTCATCCGATGCCTACCACGGCAGCGGCTACTCCTACGACGTGATCTACCACCCGATCTTTGTTAAGACCGGCGTCGACATCGTGTTCAACGGACACGCGCACAATTACGAGCGGATCATGCGTGACGGCGTAACCTATCTTGTTGTCGGCGGTGGCGGGGCCACGCCAACCGCCATGGCCGAGACGCGCGTAGACGGCTCGATCGTGGCGACCACCGACCACAACTTTTATGCTATGGTCGAGACCTATCCAGATCGAATAGACGTTCGGGTCGTTTCTGTCGACCGGGTCGACGGTGACACGGCGACCCTGACTCCAGGCGAAACGCTCGACGCGTTCAGCCTGCCGAGTGCAAAGAAGTCCGTGAGCCCGACAGCTGCAGCACCGCTGGGCGTAGGATGGATCGTCATCACCGCGATCGTGGCAATCGGAATCTGGGCGCTGGTTCGGGGGGACACTCCGTAAGAGCGGGCCGCATGCGGGAAGAATGTTCTTCCCGCGAAGGAAAGAGTGAAGTATGCGATGACGATCGAGGTCGGCAATCTCTCGCAGACGTACGCAGAAGTGCGCGCGATCGACGGCATCTCGTTCTCTGTACGCCGTGTCGAACTGTTCAGCCTGCTCGGACCGAATGGGGCCGGGAAGACGACAACGATCAACTCGCTCACCGGCCTCGCCCGGCCAGACAGTTTGACGATCGATATCTGTAGTGTCGACAAGAGGTGCGCATGTAGCCATAACCCTGAAGTAAGAAGGTGTTGATGGCTAAAGAGATCGGGCTGTACGCCGCTACGGTCGTATCTCGTTTCTTTTCGTCAAGGAAGTCCACAGCTGGTGACAGGCCTGGTGTACGAATCCAACCAAAGCTTTTGCGGATTGAAGCGGTGCCCGTCTACCCGGTGAATCGATCCGCTAGGTTCCACTCACTCTCTCCGTGTCGCAGCAAAACCCGCTTCGTTCCCACACTTATCTCTACTGATCTTTCGCGTTCGATCTTCAGTATATGTCCATCGCCTCGCTCACGTCGGCATTGTCCAACGTAATGGCCGAAATGGCATTGCAGAACCGCACCGCCTCCGCCAACGGCCGCTGGTGGATGTTGCGCCCGGTGGCGTTTCCCACAGCGCCGCCGATGTGTATCTGTTGATGCAGGCGCGCGAGGAAGTCCTCGGCATTCGTTTCTTTCCCTCCGGCGCAGATCAGGCCGGTGCGCCCGGCAGCGAGCACCGCTTCCTTCAGCGCCTCCGCCGAGGCTTCAGCCGTGGTCGCGCCGTCTTTCGCCTCCGGATAGTTTACTTTAACGAAATCCGTTCCCAGGCAAGCGCCTACCCCGGCCACACCGGCGATCAGGTGCGGATCGCGCTCTTCGGCCACAGCGCGGCCTCGCGGATACGCCCAGATGACGGTGACCAGCCCCTGCTGATGCGCCTCAAAGATCAGTCGGGCAGCTTCGGTCAGCATCTTGGCCTCATGCGTACTTCCGGGATAGATCGTGTATCCCACCCCGATAATCCGCAGGCCGGATGCAGCGCGGAAGCGGGTCACCTGTTCCATCGTCTGCCACTCGCGGCTTAGCGGGTCTTCTTGCTCGGTTCCCACCAGGTTGGTCTTGCTGTTCAGCTTCACTAGGTAGGAAACATCAGGATAGTCCATGCCGTAGCGCGCGATCAGCCCAAGCTGAGTCGCAAAGGCACCGATGCGGGCCATACCGGCGATGCGAAAGAGATGTTCCGGGTCGGCATCGTCGGGTGCTATGCTGGGACCGTAGAAATCACCGTTTAGATGCTCGACCTTTTGATCCCCGGCCATAAGCATCAGCCGCCCTGTCCCGTGAGTGATTCGGTTGTAGTTGTCGCGATAGTCTGCCCGCATCGCGGGAGGAACATCCAACGGCACACGTACCACTGAGTTATCCATCACTAGCTCCTTTTTCATGTCAAGTTATACACCTTTGCCGCCCGAGGCAAAAGCAGGGCGGCTGGACATGATCCCGGACAGCGCATCATGCCGCATCCGATGAGACCAGCAAACCCAATGAGATCCACGAAGCCTTGCCCGTAACATCACGATCCGGATTCCCATTCCATGGAGTGATGAACCTAACGAAACCAACGCATGGCACACCTGTTCGGCGTCTTCTCATCGGTCGCGATAGCGGATGTTGAGACGTTCGCCAATGCAAGCGATACAAACCGCGGTCGGCCACCTAACCTGCCGAGCGATGTTCCCAATCACTGCGCCCAAGCAGCCGATGTTGCCGAACTTGTCATCCCTAAGTCTCCCGCGTAAGATGCTGTAAAGTCTTAGAGACGGCGAGTTTATACGGAGAGAGTTCTGGGGAGACCAAATTGCCGGATGTGTCCGTGCTTCGAGAGGTCTGGTTAGCGAATACGCATGCCGGCGCAGGCAACAACGTCTCATCGCATGGGAGTGGTTGAAGGATGGCGATAAAGAAATCGGAGTTGTATAGCTCGCTGTGGCAGAGTTGCGACGAGCTGCGGGGCGGGATGGATGCGAGCCAGTACAAGGACTACGTTCTTGTGCTGCTGTTCATCAAGTACATCAGCGACAAGTACGCGGGGCAGCCGTATGCTGCGATCAAGATTCCTGCAGGTGCCAGCTTCGCGGACATGGTTGTGCTTAAGGGCAAGACCGACATAGGTGACCAGATCAACAAGACGATCATCGCTCCGCTGGCCGAGGTCAATCCGCAACTGTCTCAGGCCGACTTCGCCGACTTCAACGATCCGAACAAGCTGGGCAGCGGCAAGGAGATGGTTCAACGGTTAACCAACCTGATTGCTATCTTCGAGAACCCGGCCCTCGATTTCTCTAACAACCGCACAGAGAACGACGATATCCTCGGCGATGCCTACGAGTATCTCATGCGGCATTTCGCTACAGAATCAGGCAAAAGCAAAGGCCAGTTCTATACTCCAGCCGAGGTCAGCCGCATCATGGCGCAGATCTCCGGCATCCACGACGCTAAGACCAGTGCTGCCACGACGGTCTATGACCCCACTTGCGGCTCAGGATCGCTGCTCCTCAAGGTCGGCGATGAAGCAGGCACGCCTGCGGTAACGCTGTATGGCCAGGAGAAGGACGCGGCCACCAGCGGTTTGGCGCGGATGAACATGATCCTGCACAACTACCCTACCGCGTCGATCGTGCAGGGCAATACGCTGACCGATCCCAAATTCAAAGACGGTGAAGTACTGAAGACGTTCGACTATGTGGTGGCCAATCCGCCGTTCTCGGACAAGCGTTGGAGCACGGGCCTCAACCCATCCGAGGATCCGCACGAACGATTCAAATCCTTCGGTGTGCCGCCTGCCAAGCAGGGCGACTACGCGTATTTGCTGCACATCGTGCGATCGCTCAAGTCGACGGGCAAGGGCGCGTGCATTCTGCCTCACGGTGTGTTGTTCCGCGGCAATGCCGAGGCTAAAATCCGCCGCAACCTCGTGCGCAAGGGCTACATCAAAGGCGTCATCGGCCTGCCTGCCAACTTGTTCTACGGTACAGGCATTCCCGCTTGCATCGTCGTCATCGACAAGGAAGAAGCTCAGGCGCGCAAGGGCATCTTCATGATCGACGCTAGCGGTGGCTTCATGAAAGACGGCGCCAAGAACCGTTTGCGAGCCCAAGACATCCACAAGATTGTCGATGTGTTCAACAAACGCGCGAATGTGCCCAAGTACGCGCGCATGGTGCCTACGGAAGAAATCGAACGCAACGACTTCAACCTCAACCTGCCGCGCTACATCGACAGCCAAGTGCCCGAGGATCGGCAAGACATTGCTGGCCACCTGCAAGGCGGCATTCCAATCGCCGATGTCGATGCGCTTGAACGCTATTGGGCCGTCTGCCCTCAACTTCGCCACAGCCTGTTCGTGGCTAACCGTCCTGGCTACGTCGATCTGGCTGTGGAGACGTCGGCTATCAAGACCGCCATCTATGAACATCCTGAATTCGCTGCTTTCATTGAAGGCATGAACGACCATTTCGGCACGTGGCGACAGGCCACAGTCCCCGAACTTAAGTCCCTTCAACCGGGCTTCCAACCCAAGGCACTGATCAAGACATTGTCGGACGGGTTGCTCGCCCATTACACACAGTTGCCGTTGATCGATGCCTACGACATTTACCAGCATTTGACGGACTACTGGGACGAGATCATGCAAGACGACGCTTACGCAATCGCTGCCGATGGCTGGAAAGCCGAAACATCACGCGTGATTGTGAAGGACAGCAAAGGCAAAGAGAAGGACAAGGGCTGGACCTGCGACCTCATCCCCAAACCCCTCATCATCGCGCGGTACTTCGCCACAGAGCAAGCTGCTATTGATCGGCTGTCTGCCAAGCTAGAGACCGCCACCTCTCAGCTTGCCGAGCTGGAAGAAGAGCACGGTGGCGAAGATGGCGCATTCAGCGAATTGGACAAAATCAACAAGGCCGAGGTCACGGCGCGCCTGAAGGAGACCAAGGGCGATCCCGATGCAGCAGACGAAGCCGCTGTGCTGAACGACTGGCTGAAGCTGAAGAACAATGAGGCCAATCTGAAGAAGCAGGTCAAGGCAGCCAATGCGGCGCTCGACGCTCATGCCTACGCTCAGTATCCGAAGCTCAACGAAACCGAGATCAAGACGTTGGTCGTAGACGGCAAGTGGATGGCCGCGTTGGCATCTGCTCTTCAGGGCGAGATGGATCGCGTGAGCCAGACCCTTACACACCGCGTGAAGGAACTGGCTGAGCGCTACGCGCAACCGCTACCGAAGATGGCCAAGCATGCAACAGAACTCGAAGCCAAAGTGAACAAACATCTGGAGAAAATGGGATTCTCATGGTGAAATCCGGCTTCAAGAAAACTGAGATTGGGCTAATCCCACTGGATTGGGACATTCACAGATTGGCCGAGCTTGTTGATTTCCTCGATGGACAGCGAAGGCCAGTGAAAAGCGCAGATCGCGCGAAAATGTCCGGGCCCATTCCCTACTACGGCGCTTCAGGCATTGTCGACTATGTGAATGATTTTTTGTTTGATGAGGATCTGATATTCCTAGGGGAGGATGGCGAGAATATTCTTAGCCGCAATCAGCCACTTGCGTTCTGCATATCAGGCAAGGCGTGGGTCAACAACCACGCCCACGTCCTTCGGCCGCGCCAGTCAACCGTCATTGGCTATCTTGCTGAGTACCTGGAGTCGCTCAATTACGAGCATCTGAACTCTGGAACAGCACAGCCAAAGCTGAACAAGAAAACGTGCCTCGCAATCCCTGTGGCACTCCCACCCACTAGAGCTGAGCAAGAGGCGATTGCCGGTGTTCTGAGCAATGCGGATGCGCTGATCGAATCGCTGGATGCGCTGATCGCCAAGAAGCGCCAGATCAAGCAAGGCGCGATGCAGGAACTCCTCACCGGCAACACCCGCCTCCCCGGTTTCAGCGACGAGTGGGATGACTTGCTCGTTGAGGATGTGATTGAGAGATTCTTCTGTGGACCAAGCCCAACTTGTGAGGAAAGGAACGTCACGGGAGCCCCAGAGTGGGGAGTGCTCAAGACTACAGCCATCACGTGGGAGTGCGGCTGGGATTGGACCAAGCACAAAACTCTTCCTGAGCGCTACTGGGAACAGTCTGCTCTGGAAGTCAAGGTTGGGGACGTCATCGTGACGAAGGCTGGTCCACGTCATCGGGTTGGAGTCGTCGCCTGGGTTGATTCCGTTCCGGAGAGACTCATTGTCTCAGGGAAGATGATCTGCTTGCGATCGAAGCCAAGTCGAGCTGTGGCGCTAATGCTCTCTGCTGCAATTGCATCACGGGAGACTCAGTGGTTCCTTGACCAAAGGACTACGGGGATGGCAGAGAGTCAAGTAAATTTCCAGAATGGCGATCTACTACGTGCGCCAATCCGACTCCCCGCGGTCGAAGAACAAACGGCCATCGCCGCTATCCTCTCCGACATGGACGCCGAGATCGCGGCACTGAAAACAAAGCTCGCCAAAGCCCGCCAGATCAAGCAGGGCATGATGCAAGAATTGCTCACTGGGAGGATTCGTCTCATATGAAGACCGTTGGCCTGCCTGAACGCGTAACCCAGAACCGTGTCATCAAGCTGTTCTGCGATGAACTCGGCTACCGGTATCTTGGCGATTGGACTGATCGCCCGCGCAACAGCAACATCGAGGAAGGTCTGCTGACGGATTGGCTGACGAAACAGGGTTGCAACTCGGCACAGATCAGCCGTGCACTTCATGCCCTCCATGTAGAGGCGGACAACCACAGCCGTGGGCTCTATCACAACAATCGTGTTGTCTACGGCCTTCTTCGCTACGGCATTCAGGTGAAGACCGAGGCGGGCTCGGACACGGAAACAATCCATCTGATTGATTGGCAGAACCCGGAAGCCAATGACTTCGCCATTGCCGAGGAAGTGACGCTCAAGGGTGGCCACGAACGGCGACCTGACTTGGTGCTGTATGTGAACGGGATTGCCGTGGGCGTGATCGAGCTGAAGAACAGCCGCGTAAGTATTGGCGACGGCATTCGACAGAATCTGTCCAATCAGCAGCCAGAATTCAATGAATGGTTCTTCAGCACCGTGCAACTCCTGTTCGCGGGTAACGATTCGGAAGGGCTGAAGTACGGAGCCATCCTCACTCCAGAGAAGTACTACATGAAGTGGAAGGAAGACGAGGCCGACGACAGTCGGCTGAAGATCGACAAGTACCTGCTCAAGATGTGCAACAAGCATCGGCTGATCGAGTTGATGCATGACTTCGTATTGTTTGACGCCGGAATCAAGAAGCTGCCACGCGCGCACCAGTATTTTGGCGTGAAGGCGGCGCAAGTGCATGCCCGCGACAAGAAGGGCGGCATTATCTGGCACACGCAGGGCAGCGGCAAGAGCATCGTCATGGTGTTCTTGGCTAAGTGGATCTTGGAGAACAACGCCAATGCTCGGGTGGCCATCGTCACGGATCGCCACGAACTCGATAAACAGATCGAAGGCGTGTTTGAGGGCGTGGGCGAGACGATCTATCGAACCAGCAGCGGCCGTGATCTCATGACGCAACTCGGGCTAGCCACGCCACGGCTGCTCTGTTCGCTTGTGCATAAGTTCGGACCTCAGGGTGGCAAGAAGACGGACGACGAGTTCGCAGAATTTATCCAGGAGCTGGAGTCGAATCCCAGCCCGACCGTGGGTGAGCTCTTTGTCTTTGTAGATGAGTGTCATCGCACGCAGAGTGGCAGGCTGCATCGTGTGATGAAGGCGCTGATGCCCCATGCCATCTTCATCGGCTTCACGGGCACGCCGTTGCTGGCCAAGGACAAGGCGACCAGCTTGGAGGTCTTCGGCGGCTACATCCACACGTACAAATTCAGCGAGGGCGTTGAGGATGGCGTGATACTCGACCTTGTCTACGAAGCGCGGGACATCGACCAGCGGTTGGGGTCCGAGGACAAGATCGACGCGTGGTTCGAGGCAAAGACGAAGGGCTTGAACGCTTGGCAGAAGGCTGAGCTGCAGGCCAAATGGGGCACGATGCAGAAGGTGCTCAGCTCCAAGTCACGCATGGACCGCATTGTGAGCGACGTCATCTTCGACTTCAGTGTCAAACCTCGACTTTCGAGCGAACGTGGCAATGCCATTCTGGTGGCGTCGAGCATCTATGAGGCATGCAAGTACTTCGCCCTCTTCCAGAAGACCCCGTTCAGGGATCGCTGCGCCGTGGTGACGTCCTACAATCCGCAGGCTGGAGATGTCTCGCTGGAGGAAACGGGTGCCAACACCGACACCGACAAGCAGTTCATCTACAACACGTACAACGATCTACTGAAGGATGTCGAAGCCAAACCGGGCACTTCCAAGACAGAGACCTACGAGGAGCAGGCCAAGAGGCTGTTCACAAAAGAGCCAGCGAACATGAAGCTGCTCATCGTGGTGGACAAGCTGCTGACAGGTTTCGACGCGCCGCCCTGTACGTATCTGTACATCGACAAGTCGATGCAGGACCACGGGCTTTTCCAAGCCATCTGCCGGGTCAATCGTTTGGACGGTGAGGACAAGAGCTTTGGCTATATTGTGGATTACAAGGACCTGTTCAAGAAGGTCGAGAACGCCATTGCCGTGTATACCTCGGAATTGGATCATGCCGTAGGCGAAGCGCCCCAAGAGATTCTGTTGCAGGATCGACTGAAGCAAGGGCGAGAGCGGCTTGATACCGCTCTGGAGGCACTGGCGCTTCTTTGCGAGCCTGTTGAGCCGCCCAAGGGCGAGCTAGAACACATCCACTACTTCTGTGGCAATACAGAGATCCCCAAGGATTTGCAGCAACGCGAGCCCCACCGTTCTGCGCTGTACAAATCAACGGCAGCCCTGGTGCGAGCCTATGCCAACATCAGCGATGAATTGGATCGTGCCGGATACAGCGTTGACGACATTCGGCGCATCAAGGAACGCATCGATCACTATCTGAAGGTTCGGGAGGTCATCCGCCTTGCGAGCGGCGAAACGCTTGATCTGAAGCCCTACGAAGCCGATATGCGTCACCTGATCGATACCTACATTGAGGCAGACGAGCCGAGGAAGATTTCACCCTTCGACGGCATGGGGCTGATAGAGTTGATCGTGGAGACAGGCATTGCCAACGTCATTGCCACCCAGCTTGGCGGCTTGAAGGGCAACCGAGATGCGATTGCCGAGACGATCGAGAACAACGTGCGTCGAAAGATCATCAAGGAACGCCTGACCGACCCCGCGTTCTACGACAAGATGTCGGCACTGCTGGACGAGATCATTGAGTTGCGCAGAACCAGGGCCATTGAGTATGAGGAGTACCTGAAGCGTGTGGCGGAATTGGCGAAGAGTGTCGGCGTTGGGGCAGCAGATGATACGCCAGAGCCGTTGAAGAACAGCCGCGCATTGCGAGCGATCTATAACAACCTACAAGCTCTGCCGGTAGGCGGCGTAGCCGACATCGCTGGCAAGTATGGTAGCTCCGATGATCCAGCACTCGATCTTGCGCGGGCTATTGATGAGGCCGTGAGGGCTGCGCGACCTGATGATTGGCGAGACAACGGCGGCCCCAAAGAACAGGTCGTCAAGGCGGCGCTGTACGATGTATTGCAGAACAAGCATGACGTCGAGCGTATCTTCCCGATCATCAAGGCGCAGGGAGAATACTGATGGTGTCACAGATCAAGCTCGGGGATATCTCGGTAGACGTAATCCTGAAGGACATCAAGAATGTCCATCTAAGCGTCTATCCGCCCACCGGACGCGTTCGAATCTCTGCGCCATCCCACATGAGCATGGACACCATTCGCGTGTTCGCCATCTCCAAGCTCGATTGGATCAAGAAGCAGCAGTTCGAGTTGAAGAAACAGAAGCGTGAGACGCAACGCGACTTTGTGGAAAGAGAGAGCCATTTCGTGTGGGGCAAGCGCTATCTACTGAGTGTGACAGAGCACGATCAAGCTCCCACCATCACTCTCAAGGGCAGCAAGATGCGTCTGGCCGTGAGGCCGCAAACCGATCGCACTAAGCGTCATGCCATCCTCGACGACTGGTATCGGGAACAGCTGAAAGCTGTTATCCCTAATTTTGTCGCGAAGTGGGAGCCACGAATGGGTGTAACCGTCGACCGATTCTACGTGCGGCGCATGAAGACCAAGTGGGGAAGCTGCAATCCAGCGAAGCACAGCATCCGACTGAATACCGAACTGGCTCGAAAGCCGCGCGAGTGCCTGGAGTACCTTGTCGTCCACGAGATGGCGCACCTGATCGAGCCAACACACAACGCGCGCTTCATCGCGCTGATGGATCGACTTCTACCCCAATGGCGGACCATTCGGGATCAGCTGAACTCGTTCCCACTCGCTCATTCGGAGTGGAGGTACTGAGAAGAGAGTGCAGTTTTCACTCCAGACCTACAGTTTAAGCGAACAGCGGCGAAGCTCATCTTCAGGAGGGATCCTAACAAGTCGAATTTCAAGATTGCCAAGCACTCGCCAGTTGCAGCTGGAACCAGCTAATCCAGAGGGGCAGAAACACGATCAATTCGATAAGTGCCCACTTGATGCTAGAAAAGGACTTTGCCATTCAATGCGAGCCACAGCGATCTGGTTTACGGCTTGGTCGCCAGCCCTGTTGCTTGCTTTGGTGAGAAAAGCGCTCTCAAGAGGTTGCTTGGCTCAGAGAGGATTACCTATTCTGGCTTGAGAAAGGTGTTAGTGCATGACTGTGAAACTGCTGATATTTGATCCATTTGAGCTAACGGGAGAGTGGTTGCTGCCTACAATTGCGAGAAGGACCGAGCGACCATCGAACACACGTTCCGCTTGCTCTTCAAATTCGCTGAAGCGCTGGACGAAGAGGAGACTCGCGCCGTTCGAGAAGGTCTCGACGAAGAGACACTTGCCATCTTCGACCTGCTCAAGAAGCCAGAGCTCTCGCCGGCAGAGATCAAGAAGATCAAGGCTATCGCGGTTGAGCTCCTGCGGACGCTAAAGGCGGAGAAGCTGCGCGTACATCTCTGGAAAGACAAAGAGGCAACGCGGGACACTGTGAAAGGTTGGATTCGCGACTTCCTGTATAGCGATGACACCGGACTGCCCGTTGAAGCCTATTCAGAGGCTGAAGTGCGAGCGAAAGCCGACGATGTCTATCGACACGTGTTCAGAGCATATCCAACTGTGCCATCGCCGTACTACATCCATAACGAAGAGGGACTGAGGAGCTAGTTATGCACATACACCTCGCCCTTGAAGTCGCGCTGCTGAAAGCTTGAGCTATCACTGGCGACCGACCCAATCCAACAGGCGGCTTACCTACAGCGTGTGTGTCCGGGGTCGTGCAATGCCACATTCTTGATGCAATCTACGGCGCGTAAAGCCAGCGAGCCGAACTCATCGGTAGAAATTAGGTGGGATAGACGGACCTCTCATCTCCGGTCTGGATCTTCGCTTGCAAGATGCCTCTTAGCCACACATGCCACAACCCTACATTCAAGCGAAACGCAGAGCATCAAAATGCCAGGAATTTCATCTTCGTTCGCTATCCGCCGGCACGCGCAAGTCAAGAGGATCGAGAACCACGCTTACTGTGATAACCTGCTTGATTTCTAGTGTTTGCGACGCTAAGATGAGTTGTGATCCTGTTATGCCGATGATAAACGTTGTTTTCTTGCCACTTCTGATCTATATTAGCGAGCCCCGTTAGCGGGGCGCATTGTCGTATTCTCTGTTGTTGATTCCTACGTGATTTTGTACTTAGAGTGAGAGCGTCTGTGTGAAGGAGAGAGTGATGTCGCAGTATGAGAAGCTGATCAAGAACCCTGTCGAGCGAGAACAGGAAGTCTTAGCCTTTTGGAAGGAGCGGGGAACGTTTCAGAAGTCTCTGGAGATGACCAAGAACGGACCGAGGTACGTCTTCTTCGAGGGGCCGCCAACGGCGAACGGGAAGCCGCATTTTGGCCATCTGATGCCGCGTGTATACAAAGACCTCTTTCCACGTTACAAGACGATGCAGGGGTTCTACGTCGCGCGCAAGGGCGGCTGGGATACGCACGGTCTTCCCGTCGAGATCGAGGTTGAGAAGGCAATCGGTATCAATAGCAAGCCGGAGATCGAGGCGTACGGTGTGGAGAAGTTCGTTAAGCGCTGCAAGGAATCGGTGTGGAAGTACAAGGATGAGTGGGAGCGTATGATCGACCGGATGGGATTCTGGATCGATCTTGAGAACGCCTACGTCACCTACACCGATGATTACATCGAGAGCGTGTGGTGGGAGCTTTCGGAGATGTACAACCAGGGTCTGCTCTACAAGGGTCACAAGATCCTGCCTTATTGTCCGCGCTGCGGGACCGGCCTTTCCTCTCACGAGGTGGCACAGGGGTACCGCGTGGTGAAGGATCCATCCATTTCGGTGCGGATGCCGATCGTCTCGGATAGTGATGCGCAGTACAAGGTGGAGCTTCCCGACGCGACTTCTCTCCTTGCCTGGACGACGACCCCGTGGACTCTCCCGGCGAACGTCGGCCTTGCTGTTGCCGAGGATGCGGCCTACGTCGAGGTAGAACAGGAAGGCGAGCGGATCATCCTTGCCAAGGACCTGCTGGAACGTGCCCTCGATGGGGACTATCACGTTGTGCGCGAGTTTTCCGGAGCGGATCTGGTCGGTCTTTCGTACGAGCCGCCGTTCCGCTTGTTGGATGATGAGCGCGCCTACCGCGTGCACTCCGCTTCATTCGTCAATATGGAAGATGGAACGGGGATCGTGCACACAGCGCCGGCGTTCGGTGAGGACGACTACGAGCTTGGCATGGAGAAGGATCTCCCGTTCTTCCAGCCGGTCGACCTTGCGGGGCGGTTTACCGAGGCGTTCCCTATGTGCGAGGGAATGTTCGTCAAGGATGCCGACGCGACGATCATCGACGACCTGAAGACGCGTGGAGTCCTGTACCGGCTTGCTCCATATGAGCACGATTATCCGTTCTGTTGGCGCTGCGACACGCCGCTCCTCTACTACGCTCTCGACTCGTGGTTCGTAAAGACAACGGCGGTGAAGGACAAGATGATCGCCAACAACGCGGCCATCAACTGGTATCCGCCACACGTGGGGACCGGACGGCTCGGCGACTTCCTCGCTAATTTAAAGGACTGGGCCCTCTCCCGTGACCGCTACTGGGGGACGCCGCTCAACCTGTGGATCTGCGAGGAGTGTGGCGAGACCATCGCTGTTGGTAGCCGCGATGAGCTTGTGGAGCGCGCCCTCGATAAGGATCTGGCGAAGAGTGTTGAGCTGCACCGCCCGTACATCGATAAGGTCGATCTTACCTGTCCCAAGTGCGGTAAGACTATGCACCGTGTGACGAACGTGATTGATACCTGGTTTGATTCGGGATCGATGCACACCGCACAGTGGCACTACCCGTTTGAGAACAAAGAGAAGTTCGAAGATTCGTTCCCTGCCGACTTCATCTGCGAGGCAATGGATCAGACGCGAGGCTGGTTCTACACCCTCCTTGCCACGAGCACAATCGTCCACGGCCGGGCACCGTACCGCAACTGTGTCGTCACCGGTCTTGGGCTCGACGAAAATGGAATAAAGATGAGTAAGAGTAAAGGGAACGTGATTGATCCCTGGGAGCTGATCGACGTCTACGGTGCGGACACGCTGCGTTGGTACCTGTACTCGTCGAGTGCGCCCTGGAAATCCAAGCGCTTGGGTGGGGATGTGGTCAAGGATGCACTGTACAAGTTCCTCGACACGCTGCGCAATACTTACGACTTTTTCGCTCTGTACGCATCGATCGATGATTTTGATCCCGTACGTGACGTGCTCAATCGTGATCACTTAACGGTGCTCGATCGTTGGATCCTCTCTCGTCTGGCGACGACGACGAAGGAGGTGGCGGATGGCCTGGACGCCTACGATGTGGTATCGGCAACGGCGGCCCTAACTGCTTTCTTGGGCGACCTCTCCAACTGGTACGTGCGTTCATCGCGGCGGCGCTTCTGGAGAGGAGGGATGGGAACCGACAAGGTTGCCGCATATTCGACACTCTATCATGTGCTGATGGAGTTGACTAAGCTCCTGGCCTCATTCGTCCCATTCATCAGCGAGGCGATCTACCAGCGGCTCCGCACCGCTGATGATGTTGAAAGTGTTCACCTGTGCCGCTTCCCGACACCTTCTGCTGATGCTATCGATCTCGATCTAGAGGATCAGATGGACCTTGCCCGCAGGATCGTCTCCCTTGGGCACCAGGCGCGCAATCAGGCGCAGGTGAAGGTGCGACAGCCGCTTGCTAGCGTCATCGTCTCTACTGGAGAAGCGGCGAATCCCTCAGAGGGAAAGCTTCCCCGGGGAACCCTCTCTGAGGGGAACCTCTCCGCGGAAGTCGTGGCTCTGATCGATACAGAGCTGAACGTGGAGAAGGTCGAGCTCTCGCCCGATCTGTCAAGCTACTTCACAGAGATTACCGCTCCCAATTTTCGCACCCTCGGCCCGCGCCTCGGGCCGCAGGCCAATCATGCCGCGGAATGGATCGTGGGGCAAAGCGCGGAGTCGCTTCGCGAGGCGCTGGGAGGCGATGCAACAACGGTGAATATCGAAGGTAAAGAGATCACAATCAACACCGATGATGTGATCTTCGAAGCGCAGCTACCGGAGCGATTCGTCCTCGTTGAAGAGGGCGCGATGCGCCTGCTCTTGGACACGCAAGTCGATGCCCGACTACGGGAGATGGGCTGGGTCCGCGAAATTGCCCACCGTGTACAGGTACTGCGCAAGGAGGCGGGATTCGACGTGACAGACCGTATTGTCCTCTTCTACGAGGCAGATGAGGCCACGGGGCTAGTGATGGCGAACAATCGCGAGGCGATTGCCGCTGAGGTGCTGGCAACTTCGATCGAGGATAAAATCACCGGCGAACAAGAGATTGTGCAAGAACTTGCGCTCGATGGTACGACGCTGAAGATTGGGCTACGACGTGTCGGTGCAAACGGAGGGTGAGATGGCAACAGCGGTGTTAGGGATGCAGTGGGGCGATGAGGGCAAGGGAAAAATCACTCACCTCCTTGCAAAGAACGCGAAGATGGTTGTGCGGTTCAATGGTGGACCGAACGCCGGGCACACCGTGATCGACCGTGGGGTGAAATTTGGCACGCACCAGATCCCAGCGGGTGCCTTCTATCCTGGTGTCACATCGGTCCTCGCTACTGGAATGGTCATCGACTTTGCCGTGCTGCGCGAAGAGTACGAAACAGTCGTCAAGCACCTTGTCAGGAGTCCGGAACTGCTCATTGCGGAGAATGCACACCTGATCCTCCCCTATCACCGCATTCTGGAGGACTTGGAGGGGAGTGGAGTGGCAATCGGGACAACGCGGCGTGGGATTGGGCCAGCGTATCGCGATCGGGCGGCGCGCATCGGGATTCGTGCGATTGATCTACTCGATAGAGCACGCTTGCAGGAGAAGCTCAGCAGGCGGTTGGATCTATTGCGCCGCATCTGGCCACAGGCGGAATCTATCACGAATCTGACTGCGAGCCACCTTGCTGATGATTTGCTGGCTTCTGCTGAGCCGTTCCTCTCGTCTATCGGCGATGCGCCGGGAGCGATTCAGGAGGCAATGATGCGCGGGGAAGAGGTGCTCTTTGAAGGGGCGCAGGGGGCTCTCCTCGATGTTGACTACGGTACGTATCCGTATGTTACGTCATCTTCTACCGTCTATGCGGGCCTACCGCATGCCGTTGGCATCGGGGCCTTGTCTGTTGAGCGTTGCCTGGGAGTAACGAAGGCGTACACGACGCGCGTTGGAGGTGGGCCATTTCCCACAGAGCTTGTTGGCGAGGAGGGAAGCTGGCTGCAGAATGCAGGCTCGGAGTTCGGTGTAACCACCGGGCGGCCACGAAGGTGCGGCTGGCTGGACCTTGTTGCGTTGCGACACGCGGTGTGCTTGAACGCCCCCACCGGGCTTGCCATCACCAAGCTTGACATCCTCACCGGCCTGCGCGAGATAAAGGTCTGTCGCGCCTACAAGCTATACGGCCGCGAGATCACCACATTCCCTACATTGGCTGAAGATCTTGCTCTGTGTGAGCCGGTCTACGAGAGTGTCGCTGGCTGGGATGATGACATCACTGATGTGCGCGCCTACGGAGACCTTCCATTCGCGGCGCGAGCGTATCTTGACGTGATGTCAAGCGTACTCGGTGTACCGATCGCCCTCGTTTCCGTTGGTCCATCGCCTGAGGAGACGATCCTTACCGGCTTTGACAGGGGTTAGTGGGGCGGATATAATCGCTATCTCAACTGGAAATTCAAGGAGTAACGATCATGCAACGCACGTTTGTGGCAAAGAACGAAGAAATAGGGAAGAGCTGGAACAGGGATTGGTACGTGGTTAATGCCGATGGCAAGCCCTTGGGACGAATGGCAAGTGAGATTGCCACAATCCTGCAGGGGAAGCACAAGCCAATCTACACCCCACACGTCGATACGGGGGATTACGTTGTTGTAATCAATGCCGAGAAGGTTGGCCTGAGTGGGAAGAAGTGGGATCAGAAGCTCTTCCAACGTCACACTGGCTACATAGGTGGTCTAAAGGAGATGACGTATCGCAAGCTGGTTGAGCGTCGCCCGACTATGCCCGTGCGTGAGGCGGTTCGCCGCATGCTTCCCAAGAACATACTAGGCAGGCGGATGTTACGTAAGCTGAAGGTTTACGCTGGACCCGTGCATCCGCACGAAGCCCAGAGCCCCAAGGAAATCTCCTTCTAGCGCGTTCCCGCATTCAGCCATCAACTGTCAGGAGAGGAAATATGTTACTCTTTTCTGTAGGTTGACGGCTGTTTTTTTCTTTGAGATTCACGGCTGAGCGGCAGTGGACATTTGTCTACACCCCCCTAGACAAAGCAGGGGGTGGCTCTCGACACCCTTCCTTTCTCTCAATCACCCATCTGCGCTAGACTTCGAGCAATGAAACACGCATGCACACGGGTGGTGGGACGAATTATGTTAAGTAGAACGCGTGGCACATTGTACGGAGTTATCATCCTCCTGGTCCTTCTGTCGGCGGTTGTACCCGTTTTTGGTCAGAGGGAGAAAGTAGGTGTCTTCGTGCAGGCGGCGGTGCCGGTGCCGGCAGCACAGCTAGATATCTTGAAGAGCTACGCCAGTCAACACTGTGCGATTATCACTGGTTGTGGGGTTGCATCCGCGGGCGAGCTGATGTATGCGCAGCGACTTACGAACACTTACATCGGGAACAGCGTTCCCCTTGCTGGAATGCGGAAACTGGCGCAGGCGCTTGATGCGGATCATCTAGTTGTGTTCCGTATAGTACGCTGGGAGAGTGTGATTGCCTTCCGCGCTGAGCGTTCTCTGCTCTTCCTTGGGGCTAGCTCCTTTCTCGGTGATTCGATGAAGCTGCTCACGAGCCCCCTCGGGCTCTTGCTAGGGCTGGATAAAGCTGCAACGGTGGGCGTTTTCGTCACGGTGTTTAGCTCTTCTGGTGACATAGAGTTTACAACGACAGTTACTACGGAAGACAAGCCTCTCTTCTC